>JAEEGK010012942.1_pt1 | contig 18883 bp, 10 predicted proteins | sample 8958771 | NCBI WGS metagenome assembly JAEEGK01 (sample SAMN16246547, study PRJNA631951) | gut metagenome | biome: gut microbiome; feature: rumen; material: SC-attached | host: Bos | place: Iran: Karaj | collected 2018-10
AAAGAAATGAGGATGGGGGTTTGGGTATTGGTTATTGGGCCCAATCCCCAATCCCCAATCCCCAATCCCCAATCCCCAAAAATATTAATTAAAGTGAAAATTATATTAAATAATCAATTAAAAGTAATTTCTTTATTTTTTTTTTTATTTATGTTTTTTTAACTTGATTAAAATTATAATTTTAATTAGGTATAATTAAGTAAATTTATTGATTAAAGTATTTGATTAATATAACAATATCTTTATCATATAAAAATTGTAATACTCTAACAATAAAAATATTATTAGAGAAAACTGTAAATTTACCTTTAGATTTATATAAAAATGAAGCAGTTTCAAAAATAAAAACTCCAGAATTTATCTGTAATTTTTTTAGAAAATTAATTAATTATATGAAATAATAAATAAATGAAAAAAATACATTAAAGGAAAAAAAATGTAATTTAAAATTTTATATAAAAATATTTAAAATGTATTATCAGTAAGGATATAATATAATTTTTAGATTGAATATTATATGTGAAGTATGGAATAAAGATTCAAATTTTTTATTTGATTATGAAAGTAGTGAATATTTAATTTCATCAAAAAAAATAAATACAGAATGTTTTTTGATGAAAAATGAGAATGAAGTAAAATTTATATTAAAAAAAAATGGAAAAGAAGAACAAATAGAAAAAGAGTTATCAACTTATGGAGATTCAAATTATCTTGGATATATAAATAAAACAAATAAAGAAGAATATTTTTGGAATTATAATCCTTTTAAAATATATTCTCTAAAAAAATCTTATGAAAGTTTAGATTGGTTAGTTATAGGAAGAACATATTTTTCAAAGCAAAATAAACCCAATTCTTTTTATAAATTAAGAACAGGTGATTTAATTAAATTTGGAAAAATTATATTTCTTGTTCGAGAAATAAAAAATTCAAAAACAAAAGAAAATAATTTAAATAGAAAAACAACAAACTACTACGGAAACGAAACAAGTATAAATGCAAATGAAAAATTAAAAAATATGTATATTCAGATAAAAAATAATTCAAAAAACGAAAATAATAAAATAAAATTATATTCATGTAGAATATGTTTACAAGAAGGAGATTTTAATGGAGATAATCCATTAATAAATCCATGTAATTGTACAGGAAGTGTAAAATATATTCATTTAATTTGTTTACGAAAATGGTTAACTTCAAAAATTATAATTAATCATTCTTTTGATAATTCAGTAACTTCATATTCATATAAACCATTTGAATGTGAATTATGTAAAGAACAAATTCCAGAAAGAATAAAATATAATGATGAAATAATATCTTTAATTGAAATGGAAAATTTAAAAGAACCTTATATTATTTTTGAAAATATTTATCATAATAATGTTAATTATATTGGAAATTATTTTGATCATCAACATATATTTGTAGTTCAATTAAATAATAAAGATAAAATAAAAATAGGAAGAAGTAATGATGCTGATATGAGATTATCTGATATTTCTGTCAGTAGAACTCATGCTTTTTTACATTTAAAAAATAATGAATTTTATCTTGAAGATTGTAAATCTAAATTTGGAAGTTTATTACTTATTCAAAATACAATTATGTTTATTCCTGATAAACCTTTATCTATTCAAATTGGGAGATTTCATTTAAATTTTGTTATGAATAGAACTTTTATCAGTTGTTTTAAATGCTATAAAAATAAATTTTTTTATAAATTAAATTACGACAAACAATTAAATTCTTGTTCTCTAGAAATTTACCAACTATTATTAAATGGTTTAAAACACATTATTACCAAGGAATTTTCTAATAAAGATGATTCTAATGTATCTCAATCTATTAAAAGTACTAAAAGGGAAAAAGATAATAGCAAAAAAATAAATAAAAATGAAAAAATTAATATAAGTAATATTAATGATATTTCAAGTAATGTCCAATTATTAAGTGAACAAACTTTTCTTAAATTAAATGATAATAAAAGCTCTAATAATATTCTTAATAATAAAAATTTCATTGATATTGAAAAGGAAATAAAAAAAGATAATAATGATGATATTTTATTATCAAATAGTCAACAAAATTTAATTGAAGGGTTTAATATTTTATCTCAGACTTTTACAAAGAAAAAAATCATAAATTTTAATGAAAACAATGAAAATAATCATATTAAAGAAAACTTTGTTACTCCTATAAATTTAGAAAGAAGTTTAACCAAATTTGATAAAAAAGACAAGTAATAAACATAAATATTTCTATAAAATAATCAGTAATGTGTAAATAATTTGTAAAAAGTGAATGTAATTATTTTTTATTAATATAAAAAATTACTTTTGCTTTAAAGATTTAAATTAAATCATATTAAAGGAAATTGAAAATTTATATATTAAATTTCTAACGATTTTTTCTAGATTTATTTATTCTTTCTTATATTTTTTAATTCTATTATTAACATAAAAACTTTCTTCATAATTATTTTTTATTGTCAATTTAGATTATTTTGATTTTATTGAAAATATTATATTTGTAGAAGACTTAAACATGATATTCATTTTGGATAAATATTTAAATATTATTTTAAATTTAAAAAAACAATCATTTAAACTATTAAAAATAACTAGAAAAAGGAAATTGGTATTTATATTTAATTATTTCTTTATATCATAAATTTATATATAGTTTTTTTATAATTTATAAACTACTTTTTAACAACATCCAAAAAATTTTCTCAATGTACTATTATTCTCATCATTATTATCATTATTATTTTTAATATTACTTTTATCATGTAATTGAATACTTCCAGAATGAATACTAGATTGACAATCAATAATAGAATCTCCCATATCATTAATATTATTAATTTCATTTTGAAAATCCTGATTTTTTTCAACAATTTCTCTAGCTAATTTTTCAAAAGCCAAATCAACATTAATTCCATTTTTCGCAGAAATTTCAAAATAAGTTAAAAAATTATCTTCAACAAATTTATTAATATCTTCTTTACTGACTTCTCTTTTAGCATCTATTTTATTTCCAACTAGAACAATATTAACATCATTAGGTGAAGTTTCATAAATATCATTTAACCAATTTTTTAAATTTAAAAAAGTTTTTTTATTACTTAAATCAAATATTAATAAAATACCATTTGTATCTCTGTAATATTGTCTAGTTAGAGCTTTAAATTTTTCTTCTCCACAAGTATCCCAAATTGACATTTCAGCATAAATTTCTTGATTTAAAGCAATTTTTTTTATTCGACTTTGAATATTTATTGTACAAGTATAATGATTATCAAATTTATTATCTATATATCTTGTTATTATTGAAGTTTTTCCTACTGCTACATCTCCTAATAATATTATTTTAAAAAGAAATATTTTTTTGTTTGTTGGCTGAGATTTATCAAAGGAGGAACTATTAAATTTTGAATCTGTTAAATTTGAATTTAAAATTTTCTCATTTGTTTCAGAAGGGTTTTTTATTTCAGCATTTAAACTCATTTTTTTTATTTTTATTTTTTTAAATTAAAAGTATTTAAGAAATAATCTTTATATATTATTTCCAGTATATAAATTTAAGTTTACTTTTAATATTTTGAAAGAATTTAAAATAATTATTTTTTTTATTTTTAATGTCATCATGTACATATACTCAAATAAGCAAAATAACATCAATTCCTCAAATATGTACTTTCATATCAAAAAACTGTCCTCAAGACTATATAAATTTTTACTATCTTCACTATTGTACCTTTGAATCTCATTATTATTATACAGTTCCAGCATTTACAATAATATTAATAATATTATTTTATCTTCTTTCAGATACAAGTAATAATTTCTTAGGAACAGCTTTGACAAAAATTGTTGAAAAATTAAAAATAAATCAAAATATTGCAGGAGTCACAATATTAGCTTTTGGAAATGGTGCAAGTGATGTTATTTCTAGTTTAGTTGTTTCTAATGAAATTGATGGTTTAGAATTTGCAATTGGTTCTTTAATAGGAGGAGGTATTTTTATTACTTCTTTTATTATTAGTTTAATCATTTTTTATGGTAATAATTTAACTGTTAATCCTGAATTTTTCAATAGAGATATTTTACTTTATATTATAAGTGTTATTTATCTTGTTTTAATATGCTTTTATGAAAAAATTAATTTAATTGTTTCTTCTGGATTTATTGTTATTTATATTATTTATGTCGTTTTTGCTGTTTATCAAGATAGGAAAAAAAATTATATTGAAAATAAATTTTTAAATGAAAATGAGTCTTTTTCAAAAATTGATAATGATATAAAGAACTTAAATATTAATTTAAATAATGCAATTGAATTAACTTCTGGAACACCAAAAGATAAAAATATAGAAGAAAATAAAAAGGAAACTGAAGATAATATAATAAATATAAAAGAGGATAAACATGAAGTTTCAATAAGTGATATTTCAACAAATAATTCTACTTTATTATCAAAAAGTTCAAATGATAGTCTTATTGCACAACAAATTGTAGGAGAAATAAAAGATGAAATTAATATAAAAGAACAAATAATGAAACAAGTTAAAGAAGAATTAATTAATAATAGAGATAAAACAGTTTCTAAATTATTAGAAGATAATATGCAACAATTAAAAATAAAAGTAAAAAAATATTATTATAATTATAAAGAAACAAGTTGGGATGATGATGCTTTATATTGGAAATGTTATTATGTATTATTAGATTTTCCATTTACTTTATTAAGAGAATTAACAATTCCAATATATGAAGATAAAAAATGGAATAAAATAAAATTTTGTTTAAATCCTCTTTGTTCATTTATATTTATAACATATGCATTAAAGTTATTTGATTTTTTCATTCACAATATATTCTTTTTATTATTAACATTAACAATCTTATCATTATTATCAATATTTATTTATTATCAAGTAGATGAAAACACTCCAATAAAATATGAATCAATATTAATAACATTAACATTTATAATGTCATTATTTTGGTTATGGTTTATAGCAAATATATTAATATCAATATTACAAGCCATAGGATTAATATTAAATATTCCAGATACATTTTTAGCAATGACATTATTAACATATGGGAATTGTGTAACAGATTTATTTTTAAATATTTCTTTAGTTAAAGGAGGTTATGGTGAAATGGCTCTTGCTGGTTCTATTGGAGGTCCCTTATTTAATTTGTTAGTTGGTTTAGGAGCTTCTTTATTTAAAATAAATTTTAATCTTGGAAGCTTTGAAATTCATATGTTTAATTATAATAATTTTATCTCTGTTTTTGCTATTTTTGTTTTATTTGTTAATTTAATTAGATTGTTTATTCAAAGTCATTTTAATAATTATGTTCTTGGGAAAAATATTGCTTATGTTGGATTTTTTATTTATGCTGCTTTTTTCTTTGTTGTTGTTATTTTTACATTTTTTTAAATGGAATAATATTGTTTTTATATTTTTTTAATTTTGTTTTATTGTTATTTAAATTTATTTAGAAAATAAATCAAAATATTTATTTTTTTATAGTTTCAATTTCATTAATAATCAAATATATAATAAATAAATATTTAAGGTTTATTCAATAAATAATATTTTTTAATTATCCTTTTCATTCATTCCTTTTATTATTTCATCATCTTTATTATCAATAAATATTATATTTTCATTTTGAACATTTTCTACATTTTGTTCATCTTCTTCTTTTTCATCTTTTTCTTCAATTTTTTTTTCATCTTTATTTTTGAAAACACTTCCAATACTTTTAGACCTAATACCATATTTTTTTAAATATTTTACTTCTACTTTATTTTTAAATTCAAACCAATTAGGAACTCTAACATAATTAATTAATTTCAAAATTATAAAGACTAAATTTTCAGTGATAATAAGCCAAAATAATTTTTTATTTCTTTCTAAAGGGATGAAATGTTTATTAGTATAAAAAATAATACATAAATTAGAAATAATACCTAAAAAAGCCATAATTTCTTGAACTTGATTGAAAATTTCAATTCCTTTAGATTCATTTAAAGAATTAATATAAACTAAATATTTCATTGAAAATCCAGTTGCAATTCTAAAGAATATAGTTAAACATAACATAAAAGCAAAAGAAATTTTAGAACTAACTCCAAATTGAATAATATATCCAAAATTAAAAATTACAGGCATCATAATATCTTTTATATCACTACTACTAAATTCTTTCCTTGTATAATACATATATTTTTTAGACTTATTATCTGAATAAGTATATTTTTCAAGAATTGTTTTATCTATCTTTTTCTTTTGCTTTCTTTTATGAATAAAAAAATATATTGTTTTAGTTGCTAATACTGTTATATCTGATATAATTATCATTGATAATTGATTTCCTAATTCATGAAAACAATCATTAAAAGCACAAATTTCAAAATATCTTTTTCCAAAAGCAATATAATATAAATTAAAGTAATAATTAAAAAATTCAAAAGCTAATTGTTTTTTTAATATAGATAATCTATATTCATTTTTAGTTTGATAATTTTCTTTATCTGTAACCCACTTATTTAATTTAACATATAATTTACTTAATAATTCTCTAGAAATATAAATTGCAATTGGAACAATATAAAGCCAAATAGTATTTATTGAATTACTTACTCCTTTTTCAATTTTAGATTTATTATACATATTCAATTTTTGAATATAAAAAATAATTAAATTAACAAATACAGTTCCAAAAAGAGTTCCAACAACAACTAAAAAAGTAATAATATCTCTAATTAAACTTTTAAATTTATCATAAATAGGAATTTTAACACTCATGAAAATTTCAACAGTTTCACCTTCATTAGAAATAATCATATCATTTGTTTTTTCTAATTTGAAATGATCCATTCCCCAAAAATAATTATATAATATTTCTCTTTTTTCCCAAGAAACAACATAATAATTACCCCAAAGTACAATTAAAGCAGCGAAAGATAAATTTAAACCTAAAATAATATTATTACCATAACCATTCCATTTTAAAATAGGTTTAATAATTCTATAAAGTAAACCAATAATAGTAGGAAATAAACTCCATAAAATATAATGAGTTATCCATGAATAAAAATAACCAATTTTTTCTCCAAAAGTTGTTCTAAAAATTTTATTCATTTTCTTAGTTCTTTTATCATTAAAAGGAGTAACATAAGATAGAATCATATCATAAATTTTAATAACATCTCTAATACATTCATAATTAGGAATATAAATTAATTGTTTAATAACTCTATCAATATCTCCTTCATTTTGATCAATAGAAGTTTTAATATAATCAATATCAAATATTGTAGAAAGAGAAGCATAAATAATTCTTGCTTTATCAATAGTTCTAAAACAACTAGAACAATTTAAATTATAAGTTTGTCTATAATCATATAAATTTACACAAGAATCACAAATATGATAACAATCATTAATATCATATCTTCTAAATTTATCAGCAAGAGCTTTAATAAAACTTGCATAAGGAGGATATTGTTCAACATAATCAATATTATATTCATGATAAGGTAAAGAATTTAATTCATTTATTTTTTTTTGTTTAGTAAGAAAATATTGTGATAAAGTGATTTCTTTTCCTTCTCTTGTTTTAAAACTACCATCTTTATTTCCAATAATTGGAATATCTTGAATTCTAAATTGAACTTGATAATGAAAAGTTTCTGCTAAATCCATTATTGTTGTTTCTTTACCATAGAAATCTAAATCTAAATTTGAAAATTCATCTATATAATATTTCACTCGAAGTCCTGTGAAAAGCATTGTGAAAAATTCTATGTAACATACAAATTTATCAAAACTTGTATCTGGGAATTCAAAATCATTGTCTACACAAAATTTTACTATATCACTTCTAAAATCTGATATTCTATTGCAAAATAATTCTTTTAAATAATATTTATAATTTATTATTTCTTTCTCTTCATTATCTGATACATTTATTTCTTCTTTCTCATCATCCATAAATAATTCTCCTATTTTAAAATTTTTCAATACATCAGTTTTTTCATTTTCATTTTCTTCTTCTTCTTCTTCTTCTTCTTCTTTTATTAAACTAAAAGCTTCTTTATTTAAAATTGTTTTTTTTTCATTATTATTTTGATTTTTGGAATTATCATAATAATTATTAAAAGGATTTTCAATTCGATTTTCAGAATTAGATTCTCTTCTTATTAAATTTCTAATATTTCGAAAATTATTTAATTGTTCTAAAACAATTTTTTTATTTTTAAATTTTTCATCAGGAATTAAAATTAAACTTACATAAGTATTAATTTGTTTCATTTCTTTACTATAAGATTTTTCAATTCTTTTTTCTAAAGTTTCTTTTTTAAAAACTCTGATATAATAATCTAATAAAATAGTTTTTAACTGAGGTAAAACTTCAGAATCTTTTGCTACTCTTCCTAAAGGACTTAAAACTTTTTTCATATATTCTTCTTGTTTTTTAGGTAAATATAAATATAATAATTCTTTATTTTTTGTATTAATAACAGGATAACCAATTAATGGAGGAAGAGGATATGGTAAATCTCCTCCTGTTAATCCTGTTATTAATTTTTGAGATGATTTACTTATTGAATCTTTTTTTCTTAACATTGGATTTTTTACATTCATATCAAAGGAATCTCCTATTTTTAGGTTTTTATTGTTTTTTTAATTTATTTATTTTACGTATTTTGCTCAATGTAGAATCTATTGACTCTTGATATGTTGCTTCCATTTAGTTTTTTGATTTATTGTTTTTTTGAAAATAATTAACAAATAAACTTTTATATTTCTTTTTTTAAAAATATTAATTAATTTTTTAATTTAATATATTTTTATATTAAAATATGAGTGTTATTCATTGGACTAGAATAAAAGAGCATTTAATTCCAACAATTATTCAAGAAATTGAAATAATAGGAAATAAATATGTTGATTTAATTAATAAAATGAAAGAAAGAAAAACTGAAGAAGTTATTAATAATTTTTTTCAAATGAGAAAAGATATTTCAAATAGAATTGAAGAATTAGAAAATTATTTTGATGATAATTTAGGTAATCCAAGAATATTAATCTTACAAAAAGGGATTTTTGAATTGAAAAAATTATTATTTTATAATCCTGATAAAAATAATGATTTAGAAGATTCTGATTTAAAAGAATTTAGAGGATTAACTATTGATTTAAATTTAATTGAAGAGAATTTTCCTTTTAAAAATAATAGAAATGGTTTAAAGAAAAATAATAAAAATGGAAAATTGAATTTAAATAAATTAAATAAGAAAAATTCAGAAAATAACATTAATGAAAAAGAAGAAAAAAATAAAAATTTACCTATTAAAAGAAAAATTCAAATAAGATTAACTGATGAAGAATATAAATTACTTCAAAAATTAAAAGATAAAAAAATTGATATGAATAAAAAATAAATAAAATATATAATAAATTATATAAATCAAATATATTTATTTATAATATAAATAAAATAAATTAAATAATTAATAATTATTTTATCATTTTAAAAATGGATAATTTGAATATGAACAATGAAATAAAAGCTCAATCAGATTACACCAAATTAAATTATAATATAGTAAAAATTATATAATAATCAAATATAGATGAATAAATTATCTCTTTTTTTTAAATCAATAAATAAATATGGATTATATTTTATTGAAAAAACAAAAAAACCTTTTGAAGAATATAATGCAGAAATTAAAAAATGTGTTCATTCATCATCAATAATAATAGCATATAATGAATTTAAAAATACAACAAATAAATTTTTTGATGATTTAAAATTACTTTTAGAAAAATTTAATAGTGAATTATCAGAACCTTTAGATTTATTTTTAAATGAATTAAATAATAAAAATAATGAATTTTTGACAGATTTAAATAGATTAAATACTATTGTACAAGATAATAAACTAAAAGTAGAAAAATCAAAAAATAATTATTTTAATGCTTCAAAAGAAGCAAGTGAACAAGAACAAAAAATTAATAAATTAAAAGAATCAAAAACAACAAAAGAAGAAACTTTAAAATATCAAAATGAACTTTTAACAAAATATAAAAATAATTCAATCAACGCTGAACAAATGTATAAAAAAGATTTAAAAAATTTAAATAAATGTTTAGAAGAAGGAGAAGAAAAATATCAAATTATTTTAGATAATTTAGAAAATGAAGAAACTTCAAGATTAAAATATTTTACTACTATAACAGATAATTACTCTAATTTAATTAAAGAAAATTCTGTTATTGAAAATAATTATGCTGATAAAGTAAAAAAATTAGGAAATAATATTAATTTAAAAAGAGATATTAAAATTTATAACAATAGTTTAGATTTTAAAAACGAAAATAAAATTAGATTTCCAATTGAACAATTTTTAAATTATGAAATTTTTAAAAAATCTGATTTAAAAGAGAAAAATAAATTATCTTTTTTACAATTAGATTCTTCGGAAAAAATAGTAGGTTCAGGTAAAAATAAATCTTTAGATAATTTAGAAATTATTCAAATTCAAAATGAAGAAATTAAAAATAAAGACCAAACTCTAGAAAAAAATGTAGAAAAATTAATGAATGAAGAACAAATATTAATAAATGATGATTTAACTTATATAATAAATCAAATAGAATTAAATAAAAATAATTCAATTTTATTTATAAAATATTTATCTGTTTTTTATAAAGATAATTGTTTTGTTAAGATAAAAAGTTTAGATAATTTACATCATTTATCCAATTTATTATCAATTATAATAAATAATACAAAAACTTTAAAAGAAATATTATATTTAAATTTTATTATTATTTATATTGCAGAAAAAACCGTTTATTTAAATCCTGATAATATATTTAATAAATGTTATTTAACTAAATTACTTTCAAAAAATAAAATTTTTTCTCAAAAAGATTTTTGGATAGAATTATTAGATTTAAAAATTTCATATGTTGCAGATTTTAAAGTAAAAAAAGAATTAGAAAAAAAAAATCCAAATAACGAAAATTCAAGTGTCTTTTTTAGTATAAAAAATATTTTTGGAGGAGGAAAAATAAAAGAAAATAAAAAAATAGAAAATGAAATAGTATATAGACAATTATATGAAAAAAAATTGCCGATTTATACTGTTGAAGTTTTAGAAGATTTTATTCAACATTTTTCAAATTTTAATTTTGATGTGAGCCAATCTATAGAATTAATAAATGAATTTTCTTCAAAATATAAATTTGATAATTCTTATGTTAATTATTTTATGGCTGAATTAAATTCTAATACTTTTACTATTAAAAATCAAAATGATAGTTTAATTGATATTGAAAAAAAAATAGATTATCAAACTTTATTTTTTAATACTGATAATCTAAAAAATAAAGTTTTTTCAGATAATAAATTAAAATCTTTATTATATTCAATTAAATATATGAATATAAAAGAATTACCAAATATTATATCTTTAAATAAACTATATAATGAAAAATTAAAGAGATTTATATATAAAAATATATTATTAAAATATCATGATATGAGTTTAGAAAATCATATAAAAATATGGAAATTACTTTTAAATTATAATAAATTAAAAGAAAAATATGATTATAAGAAAATAAGAGAAGAAATAGGAGAAAATCCAAATTTAGTAGAATCAAAAGAAATAATAAATTTAGATGTTATAAGAACTTATTTTAAAAAAGATAGACAATTAAATAGAGAAAAAACGTCAAATATTTTAAAAGTTGCATGTAAAGAAACACCTTCAATAAGTTATTGTCAAGGAATGAATTATATTGTTGCTTTTTTATTAAGTATAACAGAAGATGAAGAAGATTCATTTTATTTATTTTTATCTCTATTAATTTATACTGATTATGGTTCTTTATTTTCAGAAGATTTAGAAAAGTTAAAAAAATATTTTTATGTTTTTGAAAGATTAATAAATATTTTTTTACCTGAATTATATTCTTATTTTTTAGATAATAATATTAATGTTTCTTATTTTATTTCTCCTTGGTTTATTACTTTATTTACTGATGCTTTTCCTCATATTTCAAATTTATCAGAACCTAAAATTATAATGAGAATTTGGGATTTATTTATTTTTAATGGATGGAATTCTATTATTAAAATTGGTATTTCAATAATTAAACATTTTGAATCTAAATTATTAAATTTAACTTTTGAAACTCTTTTAAGATTTTTAATTAATGATATTATTAAATCTGATTTTTTTGAGAATGAATCTTTTGATAATTTAACTTTTATAACTTATAATTTTAAAATTGAAGTTGGGTTAATTAAAAATTTAGAAAATGAATATGAAATTAAAAAAAAAATGAATCCCATTGTGGATTAATTATTTCTTTTTTTGATATCATTAGTTTAAAAGCATTTTAAATGTATTTTTTAAATATTTGTTTAAAAAAATTTATTTTATCAAATTCTTAATTTATAATTTATATGATTGATATTATTAAATAATTAATATTTGAGAAAAGTATAAAAAATAAAGTATTGATAAAAAAAATCCAAATTAAATTTTAAATTATATACATTTTTTTTATTATTTTAATATATTATTCAATTAATTTTTTCATAGAATCAATAGCAAGACTTCTATCTTTATTTTCATCAAATAATTTTAAAATATTGAAAATTTTTTTATTTTTTGAATTAAACAACTGTATTAGACTGTCTTTTTCAGAATGATTAAATTTAGATTTATTGATTAATGAATAAAATAAAATTTTGTAATTTTCAGTTAATAAACCAATAATATTTAAAGTTTCAATAAATTCATGATGATCTTTAGTAACAGCATAAACTTCAAAAGCAGAAATTAAACCAGCATCATCTTCATTAATTTTTTTATCAATTATATTATAAACTTTTTCATCAATACAATTTTCTTGAAATAATAAAGAAATAATTTCTTTTTGTTTAACTAAAACATTTTGTGATTTTAATATATTTGCATTCATTAATAAATATAATTTATCTTTACTTGCTTTTAACGCTTCAGGTGTTTTTGAATTATCTTGAATATTTATTTTTTTTTTGTTTGTTGGTGAATGATAATTTTTAAATTCTTTTTTTAGAAATATATTTAATGATTCATTAAATTCATTTATGTCTAAATCTTTTAAATATACATCATATATTGATATTATTATTGAATTTTTTTTAGAAAATTGATCTTCTAAAAATGCTATTTCTTCTTGTTTAAAATTTATTATTAATTTTTTGAAATTTTCTGTATATTCTTTATATGAATTTTGGATATTTAATTCTTTTGAATTTTTATTTTTTTTGAAATAGTTAATTAAAATTTTTCTTATTTTATCTTCTATTATATTTATATTGGAATTATTGTTTTTATATTCTGATATTATAATATTTATTTCTTCATTTTTTTGATTTATTAATTCTTTTATTTTCTCTTTTTCTTCATTTGTTAATTTTATTTTTTGTAAATTTTCAATAAAGTCATTTATTAATAAATCTTCGTTTTCTATTGTTTTGTTATCTTCAATTTTATTATCTTCATTTTTTTTTAAGGATTTTTTTTTCTTTTTTGTAATATTAATTAATTCTTTAATTAAAGATTTAAGAGAATTATTATTAGAAAATTCTTGAAAAGCATTTAAAATAACAGGATCATTATTATCAAATAAATTATGTAATACTTTAAATTTTTTTTCTGAAAAATTATTATTTTTCTTAATAGAATAATTAGTTATTTCTTTATCAATAAATTTCATACAATGTTCTTTTAAAGGTTTATTTGTCTTAATTTTCATTTTTTTATTTTCAGTATAAACTTCCATAATTCGTTTATATTCATTATTATTATTATTATAGAAATAATTTAATAAAATTTTAAAAGGTTCATTCAAATGTTTTTTAATTTTATTAAAAATCTTTTCTTCTTTTTTAATTTTTTTATCAACATTTAAACTTTCAATTTTATTATTATTTTTTAATTTTTCATTTTCTCTAATCACATTATCAGGTAAACTTTTATGTCTTTTAATATCTTTTTTTTCAGAAGTTTTTTTATGAAGTTTTAACTTTTCGTTTAAATTAGTAAAACTTTCTGATTTTTTTGGTTTAATTATTAATTTATTATTTGATATTTCTTCTTGAAATATTGTAATTAATTCAATTAAATTTCCATCTAATTCATATTTATTTAGTGCTATTTTTATATTTTCATTATCTATTAATTCTTTTAATATTTCATAATCTTCTTTTGAAAAAAAATATTTCATTTTTTCTATTATTACTTCTTTTTCATTTACTGAATCTTTTTTATTTAATTTTTTATTTGGAATAAATATTTGTTTTTTTATTCTATTGTCATAAAATAAATTTAATAATATGATAAATTTTTCATTTGAAATTTTTCCATTTAAAAAAAACTTAAATTGAGTTATTAATTCTTTATTCTGTTCTTTCATCATTTTATTCAATTCAAAAAATTTGTTTTCATCAATTTGCTTATTAGATAAATATTGCAATAAAAAAGAAGAAAATTTCTGAATTTCAATTTGACTTAATTCATTCATTGAAAAAGTTTTTTTATGAAATTTACTTTTTTTATTAAAATAATTTTGAATAATTAAATCAGAACTAGTAAAATTTTCAGTATTTATCCTATGATATTTTTTTTCATATAAGGAATGAGTTCCATTTCTAAAAACTAATTCATAGTAAACATCATCATTAACTTTAAATAAATTTATATTTTTAGTTAAAGCTGATAATGTGAAATAATTTCCTTTTGAATCTTTTATTCCTTTTATTCTTGATGATGATATATTTGAAATTTTTGATAATAATTCTTTAAGTTCTGTTTCATTTTCTGGAATTGTAATATTTACATATTCATTTGATGGAATATGAAGCTTTATCATTCTAGTATAATTCATATTTATTAAAATTTAAAACATATAGTTTTTGGAATAAAAAAAATTTATTTAAGGTTTAAAAATATTGAATTTTAAGATAATACATAATTAAATAATATAATTAATATCAATTAAATAAATTATTTATGTAAATATATATTAATTATTTTAAATAATCCTCTATATATAATTCTTATTTATATAATTTACTTTTTTTATAATAGATATTTTTGTTAGTTGTCATTTGGAATAAAATAATTAATAATAGATACCCACTTAATAATAATTTCTTCTTTTTCAGAAGCAAAAATTTCAAATTTTTCTTCTTTTAAATATATTAAAAAATATTTTTTATTTTTTTTATTTTTTTTTTTTTCAATTTTATTTTTATTATCAAAATCAATATAACATGCTTTTTTCATATCTTCATATTTAATAATTTCTATTGGATTTTGAAGGGTAATATATTTTTCTTTAGTATTATAAATTCTAAATTCACTTTTAGTAGTTGAACAAAATCTATTTAAACATTGTTTATTAATATAATCAGAAAATTGAATTTTCATTAAATCACTATAAAAAAAAGCATCATCCATAAAATTATTGACTAATTTCACAGAATCAAATAATTTATTGATATCATATTTAAAAATTGGATTTACATAAATTAAATGATATTTTTCAAAAAATTGTTTACAGATTATATTATTAAAACAATGTTCTTCATTTAAAATATTATTATTTTCTAATTCTTTTAAATTATACTGAAAACTCGTTCTTTTTCTTCTTGGATTTAATTTGATAGAAACATATTCTTTAGGTACTACATTTAATTTTTTACTTGATTGAAGCTTTATTAAACTATTTTTTAGTGAATTTTTTGTTAAATTATAAGTTCTTTTTGATGACATACTTTGATCATTATTAGAATTATTGTCTTTTAATAAATTCTTTCCATGATAAACATTATCTATTGATTTTCTTTGTTTATTTATATTATTAATTTTAAAATTATTATAAAAATTTTTGCTTAAAAAATCTTTTGATTCTATTTTTGTAAATGTCATTTTTTGAGTTTGGGTTGTTAAATCTTCTATTTTATTTATTTCATCATCATTATTATTTATATTTCTACTTTTATTTTGTTTATCTGAAAAAAAAGAGGAGTCATTTTTAATGGAAATTTCATTGATAATATCACTTTCATTTTCTTCTTTAATAATATTTAAATCTTTTTCTTTCTCATTTTCATTTTCATTTTCTTTTTCATTTTCATCTATACTTATATTAATTTTATTACTAAAAAGAATAGGTAAGTCTACATCAGGATGAACTATATTATAATTATTATTATTATTATTAAATAAACATTCTTTTTTTTGAATATTTGAATTGATTGGTAAATTCATTTCTTCTTCCTTTCTTTTGTCATTACATCTACATTTACATTGTTGGATTGTTCCCATATTATTGTTTTAATTTATTAGAAATTAATTAATAAACATAGAATTTATTTAGATAATATTATTAAAAAATTTAAAATATATATAAACTATAAAGGTAAAATACTTTTATTATTTTACTAATAAAAAAATGTTAAAATGTATAAATTTATTTATTTTTGATTAGATTTCTTTTTTTTAATTTTTCAAAAGATTTTCATATCATTCATTGATTTGTAGAATATAATTAAATAAAAATAACTTAAACTATTAAATCTACAAAATTAGTGTTTTTATTTTTATATTTTTCATTTTTGAAAATTTCCTTATTTATAAATTTACAAAGTTTCTCAATTTTTTCCTTAGTATGATTAATTAAAGAATAATTATTTTTATTTGTTAAAGAATCAGATTCTTTTTTTAAAAAATTTAAAAATTGTTTAGTATCATCTGAAGCAATAGGAAAAGCTTTAAATATTAAAAAAACACCTCTTACAAATTTATTGACATTTTCTTCAGAATCAAATAAATTTTTTAAATCAATGGTTCTTTGAAAAATAAAGAAAAAATCTTTTGCTTTTGTGAAAAATTCTTTTAAAGGATATTTATTAATCCAATATCCAAATAAAATAAAACTATTTAAAAATCTAGTATGATCTTTAATATATTCATTAAATATTTTTTCAAAATATTTACTACTCATATGTCCTGATTCAACATTATTAATAATAAATTCTATTAATTCTTCATCAAATAATTTATTATTAGATATTAAAGAAACAAAAATTATATCATAACGAAGAAAAATATCATTTAATAAGTGAAGTAAATCTGTTTTAAATAAAGGATAAATTTTCTCATGTTCTTTTTTTATTTTAAATGTTAATATTACCAATTTTGTATGAAATAAAACAACATTTTTTAATAATTTATTATTATCAGATTCAATTAAATCACCATATTTCTTTATATCATTTGTGAAAATAATATATAATGTGATTAAACATTTTATAAAAATACAATATGTATTATTATTTTTTTTATAATTATCAGATATATTTAAATATATTGTTTCAAAATCATAAAAATTAAATTGTATTTCACTGTTTTTTGATAAAATTTTTAATGTAGAAATTGCTACTTTATAAGGATTATTATAATAAATTTTATTCCATTCTTCGACTGTGAAATTTGTATTTAAAAAAAATTGATCTAATGAATCTACTTGGTTTAAATAAACTAAATTTGAATATAAGTCATAATTATCAATATTATAATCAGTAAAAAATTGATTTAAAGTACTTAAAAATAAAACAAACATATTTTCAAGTTCTATATTTTGTAATTTTTTATTTAAAAATAAATCATAATATAAATAAATTAAATCAAATTTACAATAATATAATTCTTGAAATATTTCAACATCATCACTTAAATTATTTTGAATTGAACTTCTTTTAAAAATATAATATAAAATTACAACCAAATGAATTGAATCATTTCTATTTTTTTCTATTAAATGAGAAATTTCTTCAATAGTGAAAAAACTTAATTCTTTAACGCTTTTTTTAATTGATTGTAAGGATAAATTTAATAATGAATAATCAAAAAATTCAAATAATAAAATTTGAATTACTTCTTTTAAATTTAATATAAAATCTTTAGTCTTAAATTTACAACAAAAGCATACCAGTGAATAAATAATCTTCATAAATTCATAATTTTGAGTATTAATACTTTGAAATAAAATTTTGTTAAAACTAACATCAATGTTTACTTCATTGAAAATATTTTGTACATTTTCTTTAAAAATTAAATTTAAATTTGAATTTTTAATATCTTTGTTTTCAAGAATATTTCTTATTTCATCTGGGTTGAATTCATGTATCAAACCTAAAAAAAATAATTTTATTATTTCATTATCATATTCTTCATTATTTGAAAATATCTCATTGAGTGAATTATAATTAAAATTTGTTTCTGTAAACATTTTATCAATTATACAATTAAAAAATTCTTGTGACATTATAATAGTTCTTTATTAAAAAAATATTTTAAAAAATAATATTTATTTCAAAAATTAATTAAATATTTTATTATATGAGATCTCTTGGAGAATCAATTAATTTATTTGTTGAAATAATACATTTAATAATTTTATTATCTTTGAACAACAAAGTATAAACAGTATTATCATTTACTTTTTTATTATTTGGAAATAATGTTCCAATTATTTCTTTTTGAAATATTCTTGAACTGTTATTTGATAATATAATAAATTGTCGTAGAGCTTCATAAGTAGTTATTTTATTTTCCATTTTTTATTTAGATATTTCTTTTTCTCCCAATATATATTTTTGTATTTAATTTTTTAGTTAATTATAATTGAAAAATTAAATTCCATTTTATATGTTTTAAATGAAAAATAAAAAATATGAAAAAAACAAAAAAAATTTAAAGTAAAAATTTTAAGGAT
>JAEEGK010012943.1_pt1 | contig 18881 bp, 17 predicted proteins | sample 8958771 | NCBI WGS metagenome assembly JAEEGK01 (sample SAMN16246547, study PRJNA631951) | gut metagenome | biome: gut microbiome; feature: rumen; material: SC-attached | host: Bos | place: Iran: Karaj | collected 2018-10
GCCGATGGCGTACTTAAGCAGATCGTTAATACTTTGTACTGGCGCCTGCGCAATATCGCGGCGATCCAGTACAGTTACCATTCTCGCAGCCTGACTCTTGGTCAGTGGCGCTCTCGAACCCGTCACGCTCACCTCTTCCAGCACCATTTCGCGGGCGGTAGTGGTCGATGCGGAGTCGGAAACCACAGGTTTCGTACTCACACTCTCGGCCGATGCGTATGTAAGTGTCGATACCGACAACACGCTACATACCACCTCTCTGCCCAGGCAGCTGAAGAGCGAGTACCCCTTGTTTCCGAAGTGACGGAACACCAGGGTGGGGCGCCTCAAACTGAATTTTGGTTTGTACATTGTTAATCTTGTTACCTTAAAAAAATCAAGGTGCAAAATTAGTGTATTTTTTCTAATTTGCGTTATAAAAACAACAAAACTTTGAAGTTTTTTCAAGTTTTCTTTGTTTTTCTCGATTATTATTTGCACCTTTGCACCCAGTTGAAATTGATAATAAATCAACCAAACTAAGAAAATGAAACAATCTGATGTAACCCCCGCCCAGGGCAAATTGGGTATATTGGTAGTTGGCTGCGGTGCGGTTTCTACCACGTTTATGACTGGTGTGCTGATGGCTCGCAAGGGACTAGCCAAGCCTGTAGGTTCTATGACCCAGTACGACAAGATGCGTGTTGGTCGTGGTGCCGAAGCCCGTTATCTGCACTATGCCGACATTGTGCCTCTGGCCAAGCTCGACGATATCGTGTTCGGCTGTTGGGATGTCTATCCTCAGAACGCCTATCAGGCAGCAATGTATGCCGAGGTGCTCAAGGAGAAAGACATTGAGCCCGTGCGCGATGAGCTTGTGCAGATAGTGCCCATGCCCGCCGCCTTCGACAAGAACTATGCTAAGCGCCTGGATGGCGACAACGTCAAGGCAGGCCTGACACGCTGGCAGATGGTAGAGGCTCTGCGCGATGACATCCGTAAGTTCAAGGCCGAAAAAGGTTGCGAACGTGTGGTTGTGCTTTGGGCAGCGTCTACCGAGATTTATGTGCCAGTATGTGAGGAGGTTCACTATCAGTTGGCCGACCTCGAGGCAGCCATGAAGGCTGATGATCGCGAGCATATTGCGCCATCTATGTGCTATGCTTATGCTGCACTTACCGAGGGTGCACCGTTTATCATGGGTGCTCCTAATACCACTGTTGATATCCCAGCTATGTGGCAACTGGCTGAGAAGACCAAGATGCCTATCGCCGGCAAGGACTTCAAGACAGGTCAGACCCTCGTCAAGTCAGGTTTCGCACCTATCATCGGCACCCGTTGTCTGGGACTAAGCGGATGGTTCTCAACCAACATTCTGGGCAATCGCGACGGACTGGTGCTCGACGAGCCAGCCAACTTCCGTACCAAGGAGGTCAGCAAACTCTCAACTCTCGAGACCATCCTCAAACCCGATGTTCAGCCCGACCTCTACGGCCATGGCAACGATGAGGACACTCAGTATTATCACAAGGTTCGCATCAACTATTATCCCCCACGCAACGACAACAAGGAAGGTTGGGACAACATCGATATCTTCGGATGGATGGGCTATCCCATGCAGATCAAGATTAACTTCCTGTGCCGCGACAGTATCCTTGCGGCCCCGTTGTGTCTCGACCTGTGTCTGCTCAGCGACCTTGCTGCTCGTGCTGGCCGCTACGGCATACAGCGCTTCCTGAGTTTCTTCCTCAAGTCGCCTATGCACGATTACACCCAGGGCGAGGAAGCCGTCAACCACCTCTATCAGCAATACACCATGCTGAAGAACGCCATCCGCGAGATGGGTGGCTACGAGCCTGACGAGGAAATCGACTAAATTCTAAATTACAGATCCCCTTCCTTGTCATCTCGAGCGTCACAATGTCATCTCGAGCGTAGTCGAGAGATCTCTCCATGCGCTACGCTTAGTCGAGATGACAGAGGGTGGGGTGTTTTGTCGAGATGACAGGGGAGGAGGTGTTTTAATCCTTTACCTTGATGTAAATGCCCTCGAAGGTGGTGAAGGCACCGAAACAGTTGAAGGTGTTGTAATCGGTGGTTGAGGTGATCTTCAGAAACTTGTCGTAGAGCATACACTCGAAACCGTAGCCGCACTCGTTTACATTGCGCCCATCTTGCCTTGGAAACATAGGGTTTCGCGGCCGTCGGCCCAGACACTAAACACTGCACAGAAGAGTGTGCAGATCAAAATGGATAGTTGTTTCATGATTTTATTTTTGGTTTTTAGATAATTGGTCGATCTTTTCTTCCAGTCGGCGTAGTTTCTCAAGCACTTCGTCGTTGTTGTCCTCGGCCATCGCATCTACGAAGATAGAGTTGATGAGCGATAGTCCGATTATACCGCCAAGGAACATAAGTATAGAGAAGTACACGCGCGCGAAGAAGCCCCAACCTGTGCTGCCGTTTTGGGCGATGGTGTCGGCAAACTCGTACCATCCCTCGACGGTGAACAATCGGAATATGCTGTAGACGCTGATGGCAGGATTGCCGAAATACTCAGGCGCTATGTTGCCAAAGATGGTTGACGACAGGATGGAGAAGATGATAAGGAACACGATAAAGGCGATGAACACCAGCAGCGATGCACGGGTGGCCAGACGGATGCCTGCCAGAAGCTTGTGGATGTTGGGGATGAAACGCAACATCTTAAAGCTCTTGAACAATCGCATGGAGCGCAGGGCCAGAATGGCATTGGTGGCGTAGGTCTGTTCGAGTATAGGCGATGCGAGCGAGGGGAGGGCGATGACGAGTACGATGAAATCGAAACGATTCCAACCCTTGGACCAGTAAGCTCGCCAACCCATGCGTGATATCTTGGCCCAAGCCTCGAAGAGGAACAGCAGTGTGAACACGGCGTCGGTTGCCTCGAACCAAAGTGAGTCGGGCCAGAAACCGCCGAAAAACATCAGTGCGGTATTGACCATGATGGCGTAGAGCATCACGCGATCGCTGCAAAGCAAGTCCTTTATTCGTTCCATATCTGTATTCAGGATTTATTTACGTACGTAGTCTACAAACGCATAACGCTGTGCATGTCGCTCGTCGATGTCGTGATCCTCGCGGGCTACCTCGCGCCAGTCGGCCTTGTATTCAGGAAAGAAAGTGTCGGCCTGAGCGGGAGTGTCGTCGACTTCGGTCAGACACAGGCGGTCGGCCATGCTGAGGGCCTGAGTGTAGACGCTGGCTCCGCCGATGATGTATACCTCCTCATCCTTGGCGCAATGAGCCAGAGCCTCCTCGAGTGACGGGTAGACATCGCAACCAGGGAAGAGACCCCTCCCGTCCTCCCCTGTATGGGAGGAGAATGCTGTGCGACTTAGCACGATGTTGCGACGATTGGGTAGTGCACCCTTGGGCAGCGACAGGAATGTGTTGCGACCCATTATGATGGTGTGGCCCGTGGTGAGCGACTTGAATCGCTTAAGATCGTTGGGCAACCAATAAATCAACTTATTCTGAAATCCGATGGCACGATCTTTGGCCACGGCGGCGATGATGTTAATCATTAAACATTAAACATTAAACATTAAAGATTCTTGGCAGAGCCAAGCGGCCGCTCGACCTGTGGTCGCTTGCAAGGCAAGAAAGCCGAGCGAAACATTAAACATTAGACCGAAACTTCGGCTTTGATGTGTGGATGTGGATCGTAACCCTCCAACTGGAAGTCCTCGAACTGGAAGTCGAAGAGATTCTTAACGTCGGGGTTGATAATCATACGTGGCAGGGGACGTGGCTCGCGGGTTAGTTGCAGCTTGGCCTGCTCTATGTGGTTTAGGTACAGATGAGTGTCGCCAGTGGTGTGGATAAAGTCGCCTGCCTTGAAACCAGTTACCTGAGCCATCATCTGCAACAGCAGTGCGTAGCTGGCGATGTTGAATGGTACACCAAGGAAGGTATCGGCCGAGCGCTGATAGAGTTGCAGCGACAATCGGTCATCGGCCACGTAGAACTGGAAGATGGTGTGACATGGGGGCAGAGCCATCTTGTTGACCTCGGCCACATTCCACGCCGAAACGATCATACGGCGCGAGTTGGGATTGTTCTTAAGCTGGTCGAGCACATACTGTATCTGGTCGATGGTACCGCCATTGTAGTCGGGCCACGAGCGCCACTGGTGACCATATACCGGCCCCAGCTCGCCGTTCTCATCGGCCCACTCGTTCCAGATGCGCACACCGTGGTCCTGCAGGTACTTCACGTTGGTGTCGCCCTTGAGGAACCACAACAGTTCGTAGATTATCGACTTGAGGTGCAGCTTCTTGGTGGTGAGCAGTGGGAATCCGTCGTCGAGATTATATCTGCTCTGTGTACCAAAGATGCTTATGGTGCCTGTGCCCGTGCGGTCGCCCTTCTGGGTGCCTTCGGTCAGGATGCGGTTCAGAATGTCTAAATACTGTTTCATTTATGTAGATTAAACATTAAACATTAAAGATTAAACATTGATTATTTCTACAGGGGCGGAGGGCAGGTGAGTGCTCTTGATGCGCCAGGGTTTGGGGTATAGATTGTTGGCGCGATTGCCGATGTTTTTTACTGGTCCAAGGGGCTGACCTTTGTACGTGATGGTGACAATGCCCTTCGGGGTGTCGGGTGGTAATACCATCGCCTCGCCACGCAGGTATTTTAGGGCCTCAGTATAATCTACGTCTACGCTTGTTTCGCCTTTAGGAATTTCTGCCTCTAGCACCTTAAGCTTTTTTAGTTGAGAATTGATAGTTGATAGTTGATAGTTATTTTTCTTCTTGCTGTCAACTGTCAACTGTCCACTATCAACTTGTTTACGCAGGGCGCAAACAAAGAGTCCTTCGCCGCGGGTGATGCCTGGGATGAAACGATAGACGGGATGCGTGAAGCCAGGGAGCAGTGAGCCTGTGATATTCCACGATGGGTCTACGGGGATGTCGAGCACTTCGGCATCGTAGTTGTCCAGAATCCACTGGATATTCTCCTCGTTCTCCTTAGTATTATATGTACACGTACTATATATAAGCAGTCCGCCTGGATTTAGGCACTCCCATGCGTCGGCCACAATCTCGCGCTGCAGTTGCCAGCACTTCTCTACGTTCTGCGGGCTCCACTCGGCTATGGCGCCAGGATCCTTGCGCATCATTCCCTCGCCCGAGCAAGGTACGTCGCACAGGATGAGGTCGAATTTGAGTTTTGATTTTCGGAAGTCGCGTGGGTAGTTGTTGGTTACGATACAATTAGGTGCCCCCCACTTAGTGATGTTCTCAAGCAGTATCTGTGCACGATTGCCCATAGGTTCGTTGCTGATTAGCACACAGTCATCAGGCAATACGCTGCGCAATGCAGTTGACTTGCCGCCAGGGGCTGCACACATGTCCAATGCTAATTGATAATTGACAATTGATAATTGACAATTTCTCAAAATATGGGTAACGAACATTGATGAGGCTTCCTGGACGTAATAACATCCGGCGTGCAACAATGGATCGAAGGTGAACTGTGGGCGATCTTCGAGATAGTAGCCTTCGCTGCACCAAGGCACCTGGCGATCAGAGGGACAGGTTGCTTGGCGATCAGAGGGACAGGTTGCTTGATCCGGACTTTGTCCGCAATCAAGAACCTGTCCCTTTGATTGCCTTCGCGGATTGACGCGAATAGAGACTGGTGCTTCCTCGTCGAAAGCCCCAAGAAAGCGATTGAACCTCTCATCGCCCATAATCCTACGTGTTTCAGCCACGAAATCTGCTGGTAAACTAACCATTATATCAGAAATTTGTGGCAAAATTAAAAAAAATCTGAGAAAAAACGCTATCTTTGCAACTAATTTTAAACTTCTTACGTCAAACAGGTGTAGAAATTCAGAAAACATAGAGATATGAAAAAGTATTTAATCGCAATCGCCATGGTGCTTACGCTTAGCTCAAACGCTACAGCTACCGCACAGAAGCATCGCCACACTCCTCGCACTGAGCAGGTGAGCGATACAGTGAAACACAATCCCGATGCCATCGAGGCATTCTCTGACACTACTGCTGCTAAAAGTAATGCTAACGCCGACTTCGACGATGATGACGACAGCTACACCACTCGTCACCACGTGACACTGGAAGGTGAAGAAGCCGGAGAGTTTATTGAAAAGATTTTTGGCGGACTCGGAATCGCAATGATCATCCCTATCCTGGCTATCGTGATCTTTGGACTGCTGTTGCCACTCATCATCCTGTTCACGGTGCTCTACTTCGTCAATCGCAATCGCCGCGACAAGTATCGCCTGGCAGAGATGGCTATCAAGAACGGACAGCCCATCCCCGACGAACTGTTGAAGGAGGTTAAGGACGACTGGGACAGCAATGGTTATAATGCCGGCATCCGTCAGATGTTCACAGGCGTAGGATTGGCAATCTTCCTAGGTATCATCCTCGACGAACTTGGAATCGGTATCGGTGCTCTGGTATTCTTCATCGGACTGGGCAAGTGGTACATCGCACGCCAGAACCGTCCTATAAACAGAGACAACATTCAGAACTTTAATAGTAAGGAGAGTGAGTTATGACAAAGAAACTGACGAGATCAAACGACAGAGTGCTTGCAGGAGTATGCGCAGGTATCGCTGATTATCTGGACTTCGACCCCGCAATGGTTCGCATAGCCTACGCATTCCTTACGCTCTTTACATGTTTCAGTGGAATAATATTCTACATAGTACTGATGATCGTAATGCCGGAAAGAAATCTACTGGATAGATAATACGAAATGACGAGTATCAGCGACATAGCACTAGTGACACAGGTGGCGGTGTTCCACAACAAGCAGGCGTTCGACCAGCTTGTGCGGAAGTACCAGTCGCCTGTGCGCAGGTTCTTCTTGAACCAGACACTAGGCGATGAGCAGCTTAGCGACGACTTGGCGCAGGAGACCTTTATCAAGGCCTACATGAACATCGGCAAGTTTCGTGGCATGAGTAGCTTCTCAACGTGGCTGATGCGTATAGCTTACAACGTGTATTATGATGATGTACGCGCGCGTAAGCATACTTACGATATCGAAGACTCAGGTGCAATGCGTAAATCGGCAAATATTTGCGATCAAAATACTAAGATGGATATACATGCGGCTATGGCTCTACTAAAGTCCGATGAGCGCACTTGCATCACACTGCAACTGGTAGATGGTTACCCCATTGACCAGATCAGCAAGATAACTGGGATACCAGAAAACACGGTGAAATCGCACCTTAAACGAGGGAAAGATAAAATGGCTAACTATTTAAGAGAAAACGGATATGGAGGATAAGAATGACATTATGCTGAAGCAGCTGTTCAGTGAGGCTGCACAGCAGCAGATTGAGGACAATGGGTTTACCGATCGAGTGATGGCAAACCTGCCCGAGCGTAGTGGCTACAGCGTACGCACGCTGTCGCGACTGTGGACTATGTTCTGCTTGATTATCGGAATGCTGGCATTCTGGTTGGCTAGCGGCTATTCTGCACTTGAGGGATTCCTGTCGGGTGCCAAGCAGATGCTGATAACCACCATCGAGGTGTTCCTGGCTACTGCCCCAACTACCGAGATCCAGATTAATCCTTGGGTTGTGGTTCTGTTGCTGGTTTTTGTATTAATCTTCCTACCTTATCAAACATTCCGTAAGTTGTCCGCAACACTTTAAACTCAGTGCGTCTGTTCATCTGATGACACTGCTCATGCTGTTCCTCAGGGAGCGCGGCTATAAATTCCTCCGTTAGCACGTCGCCCTCCTTGAGGAATTCGTATTTCTCGGCCACCTTGCGCTTAATCTTCTTTGGATTCGACTCGCCGTAGCCTTTTGGCGTAAGTCGGTCGGCGGCTATACCGCTGGCTATCAGATAGTTCACCACACTCTCTGCTCGCTGTTGCGACAGTCGTTCGTTGTATGCATCAGAGCCTCGACAGTCGGTGTGTGCCGACAGTTCGATGGTCACGTTAGGATTCTCGTTCAGCAGCTGCACCAGTTGGTCCAGAGCAGTCTTTGACTCTGGGCGCAATGTGGCCTTGTTGAAGTCGTAGAAGATGTTCTCGATAAGCACTGGGGCAGAGATGTTGGCCAGCGGGAACTGCAGCACATACTCCTCCGACTTGGTTACGGGTTCTACACGTATCTGCTCCTGATGATTCAGATAGCCCTTGCATGTGCCAAGCAGCACGTAGTCTACGCCAGGGTTAATCTCCTGTGTAAACGATCCGTCGCTACGCACGCTCAGTTTTATGTTTGTGCCATCGTTGCCCACCATATACACCTGTGCGGCTGGCAGTTCGTAGCCGTCCTGCTCGTACACCCAACCCTTCACGGTCTGAACTATCTCAGGATTGAAGAAACTGTAGATGTGGTCCATGCCTCGCAGATCGCCACGATTGCTGCAGAAGTAACCCTGGTTCAGCTTGCCCTCGAACGTCATGCCGAAGTCGTCGGCCTGCGAGTTGAGTGGGAATCCGGGATGTGAGAGGTGAGCGGTGAGAGGTGACAGACCAGAGATATCTTTTGCTGCGATGTAGTAGATATCCAGTCCTCCCATGCCTGGATGGCCGTTGCTCGAGAAATACAGGTCGCCGTTGGGGCGGAATGTGGGGAACATCTCGTCGCCAGGGGTGTTTACTATGGGGCCTGCATTCTCTATGTAGCCAGCCTCTGTGGGGTTTAGCAGTCGGCACTTCCAGATGTCGAGCCCACCCATGCCATCACTGATGTCGCTTACAAAGTATAGCCACTCGCCATCAGGACTAACGGCTGGATGAGCAAAACTGCTCAGTGTGTCGTGACTTATGATTAGCTCCTTGGGTTTGCTCCATGCTGCATCGCTGCGCTGCGACACCATTATGCGTGCGTAGCGGGGATAGTCGGGATCCGATGCGCACTGCGTCAGGTACATCGTCTTGCCGTCGGGCGAGAAACAGCATGCACCTTCGTCGTAGGCCGAGTTAAGTTCAGAGTCTATCGTCTGCGGTTTGCCCCATTTGCCCTTCTCGTCCTTCTGCGAGTAGAAGATATCGGCATTCTTTGTACCTGTGATGCCGCTATATTCATCGCCCTGAGCCTGATTGCGTGTCGAGGTGAAAAACAATTGGTCGTTCTCGTCGCCAGCCAGCATGGGCGAGTAGTCGTCGCGACGAGAGTTGAACAGGTCGGCCTTCTTCACGGTATAGGCCGAACCATCCTTCTTCCATTGCGGAGCCTTCTGCGCCGACTCCAGGCCGGCCTTCGCCAGTCGCAGATTACAACTATCAACTGTCAACTTTAAACTATCAACTGAAGCTGCAAAGCTTCTTGCTGCCTCCTTATAATTGCCATTACGCATATACATCTGTCCCAGACGCAGATGTGTCAGCGAGTCGGCTTGTTTGTATCGTATCACATTCTTGTATGCGGTTATCGCCTTGTTGGTCTGGTTCAGTCGGCGATAGCATTCGGCCAGTCGTTTGGCCCGTTGTCCGCGTGTGTTTTTCTCCTTGTTGGGTGTCTGTGCGTAGGCTTTCTTGTATTGGTCGGCCGCATCATAGAATTCGCCGATGGCCATGTACTTGTCGCCCTTCTTCATAGCCTGATCGGCCCCGCACCCCACCATCAGCAGGGCGAAAAACGTCAGCGATATGATCTGTAAATACTTACGCATACCTGATATATAACGCAAAAAACTACAGATTATTGTTTTTGTTTTACCTACGGATTTTATATTTTTGGCCTACGGATTTTACGGATTATACAGATTTTTTATTTTAATTCGTAAAATTCGTATAATCCGTAGGAAAAATTAAAAAACAAAATCCGTAGGCCATATATCATTTCTTCTGCGATTTTACTTTTTTCAGTTCGGCGTCTGTCAGAACCGTTACACGACGATTCGTGGGGTCGGTCATCACGTCGCGAACTATCTCAGATACCTGCTGCTTCAGTTCGTCGATAAACTGGCCGGCATCGTATTTCTGATGCTCTATGTCGCGCAACTTCTTCTCCCAGATACCCGTCAGTTCGCAACTCTTCAGCAGTTCCTCGCGTATCAGGTCGATAAGCTCTATGCCAGTAGGAGTCGCTATCAGTCTTTTGCGCTCGCGCTTGATGTAGTGGCGCTTAAACAGAGTCTCGATGATACCGGCGCGACTTGATGGACGGCCGATACCGTTCTCCTTCATCGCAGCACGCAGAGTCTCGTCCTCCACAAACTTACCCGCAGTCTCCATCGCACGCAGCAGCGATGCCTCATTATAATAAGGTGGGGGAGTGGTCCACTTCTCGGTCAGCGTAGGCTTGTGCTCGCCGCTTTCGCCCTTAACAAATGTGGGCAGAGTGCGCTCCTCGTCCTCCTGTTGAGGCTTGTCGTCGCCCTCGGCTTCCTTCTGCACCTTGCCCTGTACCACGCGCCAGCCTGGGTCAAGTATCTCCTTACCCGTCACCTTAAACTCCACGGTCTCGTCGCCCTTAACCTCGCCAAGCACGGTCGTTGTCGAGAACTTACAGTCGGGCAGGAACACAGCTATGAATCGTCGGGCCACCAGGTCAAACACCTTACGCTCCAGGTCGGTCAGTCCCTGTGGGATCACACCTGTAGGTATGATGGCGTGGTGGTCGGTCACTTTCGATGTGTCGAACACGCGCTTGGTCTTCTTCAGCGGCTTACCGCCGATAGGTTTGATGTATTCGGCATACACAGGCACACCGTCAAACTTGGTCTGATACAGTCCGTTGAGCGTCTGCGGGCACTTGGGGTAGATGTCGTCCGAGAGATACTGAGTGTCTACACGAGGATAGGTGGTGTACTTCTTCTCGTACAGACTCTGAATCAGGTTCAGCGTCATCTCGGCCGAAAAGCCGTATTTGCGGTTGCAGTCCACCTGTAGCGATGTCAGGTCGTACAGCTGTGGTGGCTGCTCCTTGCCCTCCTTCTTCTCCACCTTGGTCACCTCAAACGGCTTACCCTCGATGGTGGCAAAGGCCTTCTCGCCCTCCTCCTTCGATGTGAACTTTCCCTTAGTGGCAGTAAAAGTGGTGTCGCGATATACTGTGGCCAGCACCCAGTAGGGCTCAGGCTTAAAGTTCTCTATCTCCTTCTGGCGGTTCACGATAAGAGCCAGCGTAGGTGTCTGTACTCGTCCGATGGATAGCACCTGGCGATTCTGTCCGTACTTCAGTGTGTAAAGTCGTGTGGCATTCATGCCCAGCAGCCAGTCGCCGATGGCTCTCGACAGTCCTGCCAGATACAATGGCTGGTAGTCGCCCTGATCCTTCAGTTGGGCGAAACCCTCGCGTATGGCCTCGTCGGTCATCGACGAAATCCAGAGTCGCTTCACTGGACATTTGGCCTGTGCCTTCTGCATCACCCATCGCTGTATGAGCTCTCCCTCCTGTCCGGCGTCACCACAGTTCACTATGCTGTCGGCCTTCTGCATCAGGCTCTCTATTATCTTGAATTGCTTCTCAATACCCTTGTCGTTTATCAGCTTTATGCCGAAACGTGGCGGTATCATGGGCAACTGCGTCAGCGCCCAGGGTTTCCACGCCTGGGTGTAGTCGCCTGGTTCCTTCAGAGTGCACAGGTGGCCAAATGTCCACGTCACCTGATAACCATTGCCCTCCATATATCCGTCGTGCGAGCTGTTAGCCCCCAGAATCCTTGCGATATCTCGGGCCACACTCGGTTTCTCTGCTATACAGACTATCATATTCTTTTCGTAATTTGGCTGCAAAGGTAGCGCAAATCGAATAAAATACCAAAGAAAAACTTGCTTTTCTTTGTATTTTTGAGATGCAGCCTACCTTCGAGCGTAGCTCAAAGATAGTGCAAATTGGGCGAAATACCAAATTTGTACTACTTATTATTTAAACTTTTCGCATGTTTTTTCGTCATTTAGTTATAAATAAACCACATTTTTAAGTAATGAAGAAACTAATTATTATCACTGTTCTAATGGCTATGTGCGCTGGCGCGCGTGCCCAGTACCGTAATGTATTTGTAGAGAAGGGCTACGACAAGGCCCAGGTAGAAACTAGACTCAAGCAGGTTTTCGATGATGTGTTTCGTGGTCCCAACAAGGTGTATTTCGAGGTTGGCGACTCTATGGGATACGTTAGCGATATCAAAAACCATGATGCCCGTACCGAGGGTATGTCGTATGGCATGATGATAGCCGTGCAGTTTGGCGAGAAGGATATCTTCGACCGCTTGTGGCGCTGGAGCAAGAAGTATATGCAGCACCAGGATGGCGACCGTAAGGGCTACTTTGCCTGGAGCCTGAAGACCGACGGTACCCGCAATGCTGAGGGTGCTGCCAGCGATGGCGAGCTCTACTTCATCACAGCTCTGCTGTTTGCCAGCAACCGTTGGGGCAACGATACAGGCATCAACTATAAGAAGGAGGCTCAGTTCATTCTCGACTGCATCCAGCCTAAGGAGTACACCCCAGCTCCACGTCAGGGCGGATTCCCCGGCTTTGGCGGATTCGGTGGTCAGCAGGGTCCACAGAAGATGTATCTCATCGATCCTGAGACTAAGCTCATCACCTTTACTCCCGATGGTTTCGGACAGCGATTCACCGATCCTTCATACCACATCCCTGCATTCTACGAGGTCTGGGCTAAGTATGCCGACGATGGCCGTTCAGAATATTGGTACGAGTGCGCGCGCGCGAGCCGCGAGTTCCTCCACAAGTGCATCAACCCCAATACAGGTCTTAATGCCGACAACTGCAACTACGACGGCACAGAGATGACCATGCCCCGTTTCCCAGGCATGCCTCAGCGTCCACAGGGTCAGCAGGGCGGCAACCGTCCACAAGGCCAGCAGGGTCAGCCCCAGCGTCCACGCCGCATGGGCAACAACAACTTCCGCTACGACTCATGGCGTGTGCCTATGAACATCACCCTCGACTACGTGTGGAGTCATGGTGCCGATGGCGACTGGCAGCGCAAGTATGGCGAAACCATCCAGAACTTCTTCTATGCTCAGGGTGTCGATAAGTTTGTCGACCAGTATCGCCCCGACGGCACACTGCCCGAGGAGGACGAGATACTGCCTGCAGGCGGATTCCGCAAACTTCGCCACAGCATCGGCCTGGTCAGCACCCTCGCTGCAGCATCTATCCTGTGCAGCCACGACAAGAGCAAGGAGTTTGTCGATGCTCTGTGGAATGCCAAGCACGAACCTTTCGACGATGGCTACTTCGACGCCTACTACGATGGTCTGCTTCGCCTGTTCGCATTCATGCATCTTAGTGGACATTATCGAGAAATTACACCACAAAAGTAGAAAAAATAAAAATTTATCCCATTCTCGTTTGGTAGAATGGGATTTTTGTTTTATCTTTGCAACCGAAAATGGTTTTCAGACCATAAACTTTGCAAATACGATAATGAAGAAATATCTCATAGCATTAACAGTCGTAATAGGCTGTATAGTCGCTGTAGCAGTGTATTCTGCATGTACCACCGAGAATGTCGACAACCCCATCCGGAGCGAGTCGCAGTTTAAACGTATGCTGGTTGGTAAGTGGACCGTTTACTCTGTTGAGGACGGTTACACCCAGACCATTCTGGGCTCAGAGTGGACATACGATGTCGATGGCAATTTTACCAACAGTCAGGGCGACTGGAGTAGCCAGGGCATATACCACTGGGACGGCAACGAACTCATAATGACTATCGACAATCAGCCCTGGTCGGCTGTTGTCAAGGAGATAACACCTTCCGAGATGATCTGGCTTGGCCCTAATACCGGCAAGATCATCAAGCTCAAGCGACAATAAATAACAAAAAGTCCAACACCGTCTCGCGACGACGTTGGACTTACCAACACAAAAACTAAACTAGACTTAACTAAACTTTTAATATCTTAAAAGCCGGTGCAAAGGTACGCAATTTTTGCGAAACCTCCAAACAAAAATTCATTTTTTTTTAAATTTTATTTGGAATTTTGCTCTAAAGTTATTATCTTTGCCGCTGTAAAGCTATAAATGTGTAATAAGAAGACATCATGAGTAGATTCTGGAAAACTATCGAGGTAAAGGTGTTGCTGCGCATGTCGATATGGGCACTGTTGGTGCTGGCTGGTGTGGCTTACTACCTGTTTACCGACACGTCTAGAGCCTTTACAGCCCTATATACCGAGAACTGTCACTCCCGCATGCTCATCAACTACGAGTACACCCGTCGTGTGCTGTCCGATGTGTATGTGCAGGTAACTAATAATGTGTACCAGATAGAGAGCACTCTCGACAATCCTAACGACCAGCGCGACCAGATGAAGCGCATCGTAGAGCATGGCAACCGCATACACAGCTGCGGCATGAACTTTGTGCAGGGCTACTATCCCCAGAAGGGTAATCGATACTGCCCGTTTGCATGGCGCAACCCCGAGAATCGCAACGAGATACTTACCGACGAGAAGGGCGATCACGACTTCGACTACCTGCAGACTCGATGGTTCAGGGCCGTAGTCGAGGGTGACACTGCCGAGTGGAGCGACCCCTTCTTCGATGGATACGACAACGTAACAGCGCTGGCAGCATATATGGTGCCCATTCACGACCGTACGGGCAAGGCAGTAGCTGTGCTTGGTGCTGATATATCGCTCGACTGGTTGTCTCGTAAACTTGCCGAGACCGACAGCACGTATAATTCCCAGGGCGGACTTGCACATCAGGCGTTGGGGCTTAAGTCAGAGAGTTATATCATCGACACCGACGGTAAATACATCACCAATCCCGATCGCGAAAAGCTGCTCAATCGTGTGTTCTACGACTACATCAGTCGCAAGGACTCCAAGCGCAATATTCTGATAGAGCGGATGAAGTCCCGCCATCAGAGCAGCAATGAGAGTGCCGAGAGTTTCCTGTATCGTGGCGAGGAGTGCTATTTCTTCTACACTCCGCTCAAGTACACCAACTGGCTGCTGGTAACCGTAGTGCCCTGCCGCTCTGTCGACATGCTGGGCCTGGAGCAATCCTTGCGTGTGTTCGCTATCGTAGCCATTGGCCTGATAGCCCTGCTGGCCCTAGGTTACTATCATGATCGCCACGAACGCTACAAAGCTGCAAAATCTCACAGGTAGACGCCCGCAAGCGCCTTTCCCCCATAACAGCGAAGGGACCCGCATTGCTGCGAGCCCCTTCACTTTAATGGATACTTACTTGTCTCTCAGATGTCGTTTGTTCTGATGGCTTCTTGTTCTCCTGATGAACTTGCGGGACCTGTCCTCTATGAGTTCACGGAAACATCAATATAGCAGTGGTAGATTTCAATATATCTTGGATAGTAACCTCACCGCCGTTTACCTGCTCCAACTCTTCCTTTGTCAACTCCTGAGCCTTCTGGCTGTTCATTTCATTCTGCTTCATAATCGTATAAATTTTAAATTGTTAAACTTACTGGTGTAAAGATACGACAAATTTCTGTAATGAGCAAATATAAACGCACCAATTTTTCGTAAAGTTAACCAACCAGTTTTATTTTTCTCTTTTTTTAATATTCTGCTTATCGAAAATGGTCTGTCTGTTCTCCATTCTGTAGCTCGTCCCTTTGAGATTTATTACTTCACACCTATAAAGGATTCGATCGAGTAAGGCAGATGCAAGGACTTCATCATCAAGAGTCTGAGCCCATTCTGTAGGGGCTTTGTTTGTTGTGATGATGATGGAGGTATGCTCATGCATGGTATTGATGAGATTGAAGAAACCTGCAGCATCTTCCTTGTTGATGGGGAAAAGCATGATATCATCGATGGCGACCAAGTCAGCCTTGGCGATGCGGTTGTAATTTCCCATGGCCGTTGGTGATATGGATTTCATTTTGATAGTAGTGATCAGTTCCTCCATGGTCATCATATAGGCCTTTTTCCCTTGCTTTACCGCCTCATAGATTAGTCCGCCTGCGATAAAAGTTTTGCCTGTACCGCTAGGGCCCATGAGGATGACATTGTAGGCCTGGTCTACCCAGTTGAGCGTACGCAGTTCCTTCATCTCCTGCTTGCTTATGCCTGAAGAATAATTGAAGTCAAATGCGTCGAGGTCGTGCTGCGATGGCAGATGTGCCAATGACAGCCTACGTTGCCTGTCACGTTCCTGCCGGCCCTTCACCTCGTCTTTGAGTACCTGTGCAAGAAAACGAAGAACGGACGAAACTCTGTGGGACTCGTTAGGAAACCGATGCTGAATGCCGTATAAACCGTTCTTTGACTTCAGTCAACGCATTGTTTGACTGGAGTCGAAAAACCATTTGACTGGAGTCAACGAATCAGTTGACATAATGTCAACAAGTACGACACCCCCAATGTCAACCATTATACATTCAACCTAAAAATAATTGAGAAATTGTTTGGAATTCGACGAAAAATGTTGTATCTTTGCACTTGTGTTCATTGACAGTTTGATGATACTATGGACAGGGGTGACAGAAGTGACAGTACTTTTCCTAAAAATCTCGCGCGTACCGCGAACACATAGGCGCTTATTTATACTGTACCTGCGGTACGCGCGAAAAAAATTACATTTTTACTGTCACTACTGTCACCACTGTCCAATAAAAATGGGAGATTTTGTTGTCTGATTCAAATATATTGCGTACCTTTGCACGCTGAATCATAAACTCTAAAAAATAATCATAATGAAAAAGATCATGATGGTCAGCCTGATGCTGACAATCGCCGTGGCCTTACAGGCACAAGTGAAAGTAGCCCCGAAAATGGAGAAGGGCACAGTAAAAACGTATGTAGCAGAAGCCACGATCACGCTTCCCGGACAGGGCGACGTGAAGGTGACGGCAGATTCGAAGTACTCCATCACCGACGCCAAAGCCGACAGCTATGTGCTCGAGATGGTGAGCACGGACGTGAAGACAGAGTGCGAGCCGGGCAACATCGCTGGCAAGCTGGTGGCTGCTGCCCAGGAGATGATGAAGGACGCCGTGGTGCGTGCTACCCTCGACAAGGACGGCCGTATCCAGAACATCCTGAACGGTGACGAGGTGAAGGCAAGAGTCGATAAGCAGGCAGACGCCTTCATCGACCAGATGTTGGCAGACGTGCCCCAGCTGGCAGGAGTGGTTTCCAAGGACGCCCTGAAGCAGCAGGTGTCACAGGCGCTCACCATCGAGGGCCTCGTACAGACCTTGCAGCAGGCCACATCGCCGTTGGCACTCAACGGCAAGACCATCGCCTCGGGCAGCCAGGAGGAGTTCGTCAGCCAGGAGGGCCTCAAGATGAAGCGCATGTATTTCGTCAACGGCAAGACCATCATCGCCAACTCGGTGATGAACATGACGGAGGACGAGATGAAGCAGACGATCATCAAACAGGTGGAGAAGAGCGCTCCTGATCAGGCCCAGATGATCAAGGATAACATCGACCAGCTGATGTCAACCGGTATGCTGAAGATGGACCACAAGGAGACCGCCACGTACGAGCTGCAGGACGACGGCTGGGTGAAGAGCATCGTGGTCGATTCCACCACCGAGACGATGGGACAGACGGTGGTGTCGAAAAGCATCGTAACGCTAAAATAGTTACAAATATTTGGTGGGAAATAAAAAATAATGTACCTTTGCAGCGTCAAAAGACAAAAACTGTTATAAATATGAAGAAATTATTCTTAATGGCGCTGTCTGTCATGTTTCTGGGGGCCGTCGGCCATGCCAAGGTAAGCGGAACGGACGACGGGTCGAAAGCTCCGGACGGAGTGGAGGCTGTCGATTTAGGACTGAGTGTGAAGTGGGCAAACATGAATGTGGGTGCAAAGAAGGAATCCGGCTTCGGCACGTACTTCGCATGGGGCGAAACCAAACCGAAGGAATACTACTCGTGGGGCACCTATGCATGGAGCAAGGGAGATTCCAACTTCCTGATGAAATATTCTGTGAACGACAAGATGATCAGGCTGCTTCTCACCGACGATGCTGCCCGCCTCAACTGGGGCGGCAATTGGCGCATGCCCACCGTGGAGGAGTACGATGAGTTGGCAGACCCGGCCAAATGCACCTGGGAATGGACTACGAAGGACGGCGTCAACGGCTATAAGGTTACCGGCAAGAAGACGGGCAACTCCATCTTCCTGCCCATCACGGGTTTCCGCTTCTATGGAGAAGTTCAGTTCCGCGCCATCAAAGGTGTCTACTGGACATCAACCCTCTACTCGGGCAATCCCTTCAAGGCATGGTGTCTGGAATTCGACTTCTCGGATTACAGAGTGGACTTCGGCAACCTCTCCAGCAATCGCTTCAGCGGTCGCTGCATCCGCGCCGTCCAATAACATCGATAACAAATCAACCAACAAAAGACATAGATAAAATGAAGAAAATCAGAGCCGCCGTCGTAGGTTACGGCAACATCGGAAAGTATGCTCTGGAGGCCTTACAGACGGCCCCCGACTTCGAAGTGGCAGGCATCGTACGCCGCAACGGCGCAGAGAGCCAGCCCGCAGAACTGGCACAGTATGACGTGGTGAAGGACATCCGCGAACTGAAGGATGTCGACGTGGCCATCCTCGCCACCCCCACCCGCTCGTGCGAGGAGTATGCCAACATGATCCTGCCCTTAGGCATCAACACCGTCGACTCGTTCGACATCCACACGAACATCCGCGGTTATCGTGAGCGACTGATGAAACTGAACCAGGAGACGAATACCGTCAGCGTGATTGCTGCCGGCTGGGACCCGGGCTCTGACTCCATCGTCCGCACGCTTATGCAGAGTCTCGCTCCGAAGGGCCTCTCGTACACGAACTTCGGTCCGGGTATGTCGATGGGCCACAGCGTGTGCGTACGCTCGAAGAAAGGCGTGAAGAACGCGCTGAGCATGACGATCCCCCTGGGTGAGGGCATCCACCGCCGTATGGTGTATGTGGAGCTGGAAGAGGGTGCCAAG
>JAEEGK010012945.1_pt1 | contig 18879 bp, 14 predicted proteins | sample 8958771 | NCBI WGS metagenome assembly JAEEGK01 (sample SAMN16246547, study PRJNA631951) | gut metagenome | biome: gut microbiome; feature: rumen; material: SC-attached | host: Bos | place: Iran: Karaj | collected 2018-10
CGTCGCGAGGAATGGCATTATGCAGCTTACCTGAATGGAACTGTGCCAGGCATACGCCCTCATAGCGATTCATGGTCTGGAAGAGGAAGCGGCCCAGCAGCTTAATGGCATTGGCACGCTTCTTGTTGATATCGTCACCCGAATGGCCACCGTTCAGTCCCTTCAGCTGTGCCTTCAGGAAGAAAGCATCGGCAGCAGGCTCCACACGCTTGAAGGAGAACTTAGCCGTAGTATTGCGGCCTCCGGCGCAGGAGACGAAGATCTCACCTTCATCCTCTGAGTCGAGATTGATAAGATAGTCGCCCTTCATGAACCCGGCCTTCATGCCCTCGGCACCACTCAGTCCAGTCTCCTCGTCACGAGTGAAGACACACTCCAGCGGACCGTGCTCTATGTCGTCAGCCTCGAGAATAGCCAGCTCAATGGCACATCCTATGCCGTCGTCAGCACCCAGCGTCGTACCCTTTGCCCGCAGCCACTCGCCGTCGACGTATGTCTGGATGGCATCATTGTCAAAGTCGAAATCCACATCGACCAGCTTGTCGCAAACCATATCCATATGACTCTGAAGGATGACGGTCTTACGATTCTCATATCCAGGGGTGGCTGGCTTGCGGATAATCACATTGCCCGTTTCGTCGACTTTGGTGTCCAATCCGTGGCTCTTTCCCCACTCCGTGAGGTACTCAATCATCTTCTCCTCGCGCTTCGAAGGACGGGGAATACTGTTAATCTTTGCAAACTGAGCAAAGACAGATGCAGGTTTTAACTCGTTTTTATTCATTTTTAATGCTTATTATAAAGTGATTCCAATTAAAATGTTTAACTTTGCACCCGAATTACGGGGCTCTTCTCGGCAGTAAGCGGCATCAGTGTCGTATCATACTCGAGTTTTGCACCGCAAAATTAATAAAAATGATTGGAATAATCGTCATTGTCACGTTAATAATTGCTATCGCGGTAGCATTTTTATGCGTAAAAGTGATTTTTCGGAGGAATGGGAGCTTCTCATCGCAGCATATTCATGACTCTGAAGCCATGCGCGAGCGTGGCATCCACTGTGTCCTGGACCAAGACCGTGAGATGCGCCAGCGCAGTCGGTTAGCCGTCAGTGAGAGATCAAAATAAAACAATAAAAACAAAATGAAAAAGAACATTATCAAGACCCTTTCCCTACTGGCCGTCGTCGCAATGATGGCCTCGTGCAACAACAAACCCTCGAAGATGGACGACGCTGCTGAAGAAGAGCAGCAGCAGACCATGCGCATCGCCTATGTCGAGCTCGACTCACTCACTGAGCATTACGAGTATGCCAAGGTGATGAAAGACTCGCTGGAGAAGATGAGTGCCAACGCTACGAACGTGCTCAGCAACAAGGACAAGGAGCTGGAGCGCTCGTACAACAGTATTCAGACGAAGTTGCAGAACAATGGGTTCACCAGCGAACAACAGTATAAGACTGCCGTGGCCGCTTTCGAGCAGGAGCGCAACAACCGTGTTGCCCTGGAGGCTCGCCTGAGCAATGAGCTGGCACAGAAGCAGGCCGACTTCCTCAAGACACTTCAAGACAGTCTCGACCACTTCCTGGCTGAATACAACAAGGACAAGAAGTTCGACCTGATCCTCAATAAGGCCACCGTCCTCTATTCCGACCAGAAGTACGACATCACTCAGGACGTCATCAACGGCCTTAACAACCGCTACACCAAGTAAGCGGAAAAGGTTTGGGGGCGTCAGCTGCCATATAATCGTTCGTCGAAAAATCGAAAATCGCAAATAAATCCAGATGGTTCTCATCATTGTCCTAATGCTCTTGTTCAGCTACCTGCTGATAGCCACTGGCCACCTTACGGGGGTCAACAAGGCGGCCATTGCCACCTTCCTGGGCACCATCAGCTGGGTAGTATTTGTCATTTGGAGCAAGGATTTCAGCCAGGAAATGTTCCTTAGTTCTGTGGGGCGTGCCGCTGCCATCGTCATGTTCCTCCTGGCCACGATGTCGATCATCGAGATTTTGAACAACAACGGCTGTTTCGACTTCATCAACGAATGGATTCGCACGCGCAACCCCAAACGGCTGCTGTGGACCATCACGCTGGCCACGTTCGTCCTTTCTGCCACCCTCGACAACCTTGCCACGACCATGCTGATGCTCGTCATCATGCATAGCATCGTGAGAAGCCGTTCGCAGCGCATGCTCATCGGCTCAGCCATCGTACTGGCTGCATGTTGCGGCGGCTGCTTCACAGTCATCGGCGACTGCACGGGTCTGCTGCTCTGGGGCGACGAGGCCGTCACGGCTACGCAGTTCTCGGCTCGTCTGGCCCTGCCAGCCTTGGTGGCTTGGATTGTTCCTACGATCTTTATCAATCGTGAACTGCCAGGTCGTCTCGACATTGAATGGACTGTAGCCCCTTATCGTGGCGACGATACACGCCTGAACCGCTGGCAGCGACTGCTGATGCTTGTTGTAGGCATAGGCGGACTATGGTTCATCCCCACTTTCCTCAGCCTCACGCGCCTGTCGCCCTTCTTGGGAGCTCTCTGCGTGCTGGCAGTGCTTTGGGTGGTCAACGAAGCGTTCAACCGCAAGCTGATGAATGCCGACCAGATGTCGCAGCGCCGCTTCCCACGCGTATTACAATATGGTGCCATCCAGCAGATGCTCTTCGTCATGGGCATTATGCTTGGCTTTGGCGCTGCTGCCGAGACTGGCGTGCTCAGCGCCATCGCACGATGGGTCGAGGCCAACGTAGGCAGTATCTGGATCATCGGCATCATCTCTGGCTTTCTGTCAGGTCTGATCGACATGTTCACCATAGCCGTCAGTGACATTTCCATTGCACAGTCGCTGCACGGGCTGACGGCAGCTACAGGTCCTTATGCACAGAACGGTGCGTTCTGGCTCATCACGGCCTATACCACTGCCGTGGGAGGCTGTCTGCTCTCTGTAGGAAGTGCTTGCGGCATAGCTCTCATGCAGATGGAACACATACGCCTTAGCTGGTACCTGCGACGCATTGCTCCAAAAGTGCTCATAGGCTGGCTCTTGGGTATGGCCGTTCTTTATGCTGAGACCATTCTCTTCTGAAACCATTTACCAACAAAACATCACCTAACATTATTACCCTACAACTATGCCTAAAATCAAAACTATCGGAATTCTCACCTCTGGAGGTGATGCGCCTGGCATGAATGCGGCCATACGCGCCGTGACACGAGCAGGCATCTACAACGGATTCACTATCAAAGGCATCTATCGAGGCTATGACGGACTCATCAAGGGCGAGGTGCGGCAGTTCACCACTGAGAACGTGTCAGGCATCATCACCCGTGGTGGTACCATCCTGAAGACTGCCCGTTCCAAGGAGTTCATGACTCCTGAGGGCATGCAGAAAGCCTATGAGACCTGCCAGCGTGAGGAGATCGACGCCCTCGTTGTCATAGGCGGCAACGGCTCCCTCACTGGCGCACGTAACTTTGGCATGGAGTTCGACTTCCCCGTTATCGGTCTGCCTGGCACCATCGACAACGATCTCTATGGCACTGACTCTACCATCGGCTACGACACCACGATGAACACCATCATGGAGTGCGTCGACCGCATCCGCGATACTGCCAACTCCCACGAGCGCATCTTCTTTGTCGAGGTGATGGGACGTGACGCAGGTTTCCTCGCCCAGAACTCAGCTATCGCCTGTGGTGCCGAGGCCGCCATCATCCCTGAGGAGATGACTGACGAAGACCAGCTGGCACAGTTCATGGGTCGTGGCATCCGCAAGTCCAAGAAGTCGTGCATCGTCATCGTGTCAGAGAGTCCGAAGTGTGGTGCCCTCTACTATGCCGACCGTGTGAAGAAGGAATTCCCAGGGTTCGACGTGCGTGTCTCCATCCTCGGACACCTGCAGCGTGGCGGCTCTCCCTCGGCCCACGACCGCATCCTCGCCTCGCGTACTGGCGTGGGAGCCATCGAGGCCATCCGTCAGGGTCAGCGAAACATCATGGTGGGCGTGCGCAACAACGAGATTGTCTACGTTCCCTTCTCTGAGTGCATCCGCACTGACAAGCCCTTCGACAAGAAACTCATCAAGGTCCTCGACGAACTCAGCATTTAATCCTCATACAATACTACCAAAAGCAAACGCCGGCATTTCGATGTCGGCGTTTACTTTTTGGGGTTAGTCTGACAGCGGCTGCTCCTTCAGCAGTTCCAGCGCACGACAGAGCTGGTCAGGGCAGGATGTTCTTTTGGTGCCGCAGCGAATGCCATCGAGACGCTTGATGACATCATCAATGTGCTGTCCACGCACGAGCAGAGAGATGCCCTGCAGGTTGCCGTTGCATCCACCAAGGAAGAACACCTGCTGGATGATGTTGTTTTCGTCACAGGTCACGTCGATGAGTTGCGAACAGGTGCCTGTGGTCTGATACTGGATGTGCTTTGTTGCCATACTTCTTTCAGTTTTTGGGTTGATACTTATCATTTGACAATCACTTTTCTGTTCTTCTTCAGATAGACGCCTGACGGCAGCTGGGTATGTACGACACGACGGCCCTGCAGGTCGTAGACAGGACCCTCTGCAGTACGTTCCTCGGCAGTGACATTACGAATTGCATCAAGCAGGCTGACAGGCTGGCTGAGAGCCGACTCGCCCTGCTCATAGACAGCGCTGACACGACAGTCGCCGGCTCCGAACCAGGTGAGCTGGTATGACGGAGAGGTAATGAGCTCTTCGTTTACGCGCTCGCCTCCCAGATAGACATTGTAGCCCAGCAGACGGAGATTGGCCGTGTTGATGCGGGCATACTCGATGTCGTCGATCATCAGCATGAACTTCTGACGGGCATGCACTCGGATGGCAAAGTACTTCGTGCCTGCAGGCAGCTGTGCCGTCACCTGTGTCCATTCAGCAGGTGCCGTCGTTGCAGAGGCTTCTACAGCCTGGAAGCTGGCAGCACGGTCGTCGGACGACGAAGCCATCACAGCAAACGACTCGATGTAGTCATTACCCATGCTCTTCACCCAGAAGCTGATGGTCTGTTCAGTGCCAGGCAGCTCAGGTGAGATGAGCCAGTCGTCGGCAGTGGCATTGTTCACCTCAGTCATATTAATGAGCATCTGCTGACCAGAATGCGGCTGCAGGGCTGCTATCTGCCCCAGCCCCACTGCGTCAGGACGGAACACCTGATAGGCCATGGGCTGTCCTACGTTGTCGTACATCACCGTCTGGTCGCTTCCCAGCACGATGGAACCCGTCAACTGACCGTCAGCATCGCGCAGCGTCCAGCGTCCCATATCATCGATGATGAAGGGACGGTACTGCTCGATATCATCAAAACTCATAATGTTGCGAGGCGCGAGGTCAGGAGCCATCCACCTGAGGCTCAGTTCGCCGTCCTCATCGATGCCAGTCAGCTCCACAGGCACAGGATAAGGCGGCTGCTCGAGGGCGAAGGTGGCCGTGGCGCTGTTGTTCTGGTCGACGGCGTCGCCATCCGTCACGACGCTCACCACCAGCGTCTGCTGCCCTTCGTCGGCCACTGAGGTGGGCACGTCGAAAGTGATATCTGCAGAGGCAGCCGAGGCCAAGGCAGGACCACTGACCTCACTCACCAGCTCACCGTTCTTCGTCAGGCGCACCTTATAGTCGCTCGCCTGCAGGCGTCCGTTGTTGTAGACAGAGGCAACGCCCTTAGCCGAAGTACCAGCCTCGACGAGGGCGTTCACCTGCAGCGAAGCCACAGCGAGGTCGATATCATCCTGCTCACGCACGTTGATAGCGTCGAATGCCACGTCACCATGCCTGATACCTGTTGCTCTTCCTATGAAGGAGAGGAGGATATGACTGGTGTTCACATAGTTCTCCAGGCTCAGCGTCACCTTGCGCCAGCCCTCGCTGCCTGTCAATTTCGAATAGTCGATGACCTTCAGGGCCTCCAGCTGTTCAGCATCGCCCTCAGGCACCACGCCCACGGTAAGGGTTGTGGTCTGATGAGGCACGGCGTAGTAGTAGAACTCAAGAATGGGATGCTGGGCAGTGCTGACGTTGATCTTGCCAGAGGTGATCATGCCCACGTCGCCGTTCATAGCCGGCTTGAACAAAGCTGCTCCCTGGTCACCGTCAGCGGCAATGCTCTGGGTGAGGCCTATGGCTCCGCCGCTGTTCTGCTGGCTCCACAACTGCGATGTCGAGGCATTGGCAAACGACTCCGTGAAGGGCAGTTTATAGGGTGTGCCGCTGATGACCGTATTGGAGTAGGCATAGTTGCCACCACCAGCCGAGCTCTGTGCCGACACGCGATAGTAGAGGAACTCCTGCTTGGCGCCACGGTTCTCTGAGAAGGCAGTGCCTGAGCGATGGTCGCCCTTGATATAGGAATTCATGTCCTCGATGTTGTAGGTGAGCTGCGAGGGACGTATATAGCCGCCGTGGATGCCCGTCGTGGGGGCTTTCCAGGTAAGACGGGCCGTCGTGCCGCTCATGACGAGCTTCACGTCAGTGGGCTCCGTGGGTATGTCCGTACCTATCCAGGCCGTGCGCTCAGCAGGTATGCCACAGCCATAGCTGTTATAAGTGTAGATGCTCCAGGTGACATTGCGGTTGGGCAGCGCCTTGTCCTCGAAGGTGAGCTCGCTGCCTGGCTCAGGCTGCTCGATGGTGTACTTCAGCTCGCCGTCACGATAGATCTCGATCTTGTCGAGCGACGTCAGCGGCTCGCCATAGAAGTCCGTCGTGGGAGCGCAGAAGGCGAGCGTGGCCGTCACCCTGCCGTTGGCACCTGGTGTGACGATGAAGTTTGTCACAGTGTCAGGAGCCTCAAACACGCCCTTCTCCTCGATGCGGATATTGTCGAGCTCGAGCATGCCCTGATCAGCATCGCTCACACAATGGAAGCCGAAGTAATACTTTCCGTCGGCATCCGACTTGATCTGGCAGCTGAAGGTCCTGGGATCAGTATAGTCGATGTTGTTCACGTCCGTCAGGTGTGTCTTCATGGCAGCGACGGTCTTGTCCTCACCTATCCAGGCCGACATCTTCTCTGTGCCCCAGAACGAGGCATTGACGTCGAAGGTGAGGGCATAGAATCGGTTGGCCTTCAGGTGGACGGGAGGCGTCATGGCCCAGTCGTCGCCAGGTGTCTTCTGGTCGTCATTGTACTCATAGTAGAGGTCGCTGTTCTGCGTGCCGTTCCAGAATCCGGCTCTCCAGGTACAGCCGTCGTGGTTGGCATCGATGAAGGTGTACATATTGGGAATGACGCTCAGGTCCTCGAAGTTCTCGAAGTAAGGCGGCTCCACCACGCTGCCCATCGTCAGACGGTTTGACTCTGCCGAGAGGCCCTCGATGTCGCCGTTGAAGGCAGTCACCACATAGTAGTAGTTGGTGAGCTGCTCAGTGGGCAATGTCTCTGTGAAGGTGCGCTCAGTGGTTTTCTCTGCCACCACCACGTCGCCAGGCTGTCGCACGACGGTATAGTTGAGGTTGTCGCGATTGACGTAGCCCTTGTTCACGCCCGTGGCCGAGGGAGCATTCCAGGTGAGCTTCACGTCATCAGTGCCAGTCACCCTCACCAGACGAACGCTGGTAGGAGCCGTGGGACGGTCCTTGCCTACGAACTTGTCGAGATGCAGACGTGGACCCTCGCCCACCTCATTATAGGCACATACCTCGAAACGGTACATCTTGTCAGTCGCAACGCTCACCTCAGGCCTCACCATCTCGTAGGGCTGGCCGCTGCCTTCCACTGTCAACTGTCCGTCTACATAGACGCGATAGCCCAGCGTGGCATCAGTGATGGCCTCGCCGGCATAGGTCTGGCGTGGCAGGCGGAAGTTGACCGTTCCCTCGAGGTTGTCGGCAGTAAACGATGCCACGATGCCTGTCGGAATGGCAGGAGCATCCTCCTCGACGGTGGGCATGGGGATATAGAGGCCCACGAACTCCTCGCTGTTCTTGAACTCCTCGATGAGCACGGCCTCGCCCGTCTCCAGGCTGACCTCATAGAGTCCGATAGGATCCTGAGCCGAGCAGGCTGCCCAGAACATGCGCCCCGTGCGAGGGTCGATGGCGGCACTCTGCAGGTATTGTGGCGTGATGCCCGTGCTGCCGATGACGGTGTGCTTACCAGTGGCTTTGTTGACCGTCACCAGCTTGCCATCGAAGCGTATGGCATAAATCACGCCGTCGCTGTTGATGGCCATCGCAGCCACGTTCTGGGCATCAGGCAACTGATAGATTACCTGACGGCTGTTCTGATCGTAGTCGAGCGTGCCGAACACCTGATGACTCATGTCCTCCGTATACATCACGGCATAGTACTTGCCCGTGGTGGGATCGTAGGCCGAGCAGGCCGACATCAGCCGTGTGACATCCTCCTGATGCACATGCTGCAGGAGGTCCCAGTACTGGGTGGAATAGTCGTAATAGTCGTAGTCGAGGATGATGGTCCCCCAGAGCGACGAGTAGTTGAGCACCTTCAAGTGGCCGTTGGCATAGGTGGCACCACCACTGGCGGCAAAGGCATCGTCCTTGATGAGCGATGTCATCACATTGGGATTCTCGGCAGTGAAAGTATAGACTCCGAAGTTGCCGGCTCCGCTGCCGTTGGGCCATTTCTTGCTGTAGACCATCAGTCCGTAGATCTGCGCCGGCATCTTGTAGTCGGCAGCCACGCGGCGGATGCTCCTGCGGCTGTTGTCGCGCATAGGCCTGACGGCAGGCAGCTTGTGCAGCTGCATTGTTGGCAGCGGACGTATGAGGTCATTGCCCATACTGCGTACGACGGCCGACTGACCGCTGTTGCGGGTTGCCGTCTGTGCAGCAACCATAAGTGTCCACGTCATCACCACGATGGCGCAGACACTGATTCTCATAAGTTTCTTCATATTATTAGTAAGGTGTAACAATGTTTTATTCGTTGATCGACTCTACGTCGTCCAGATGTGGATTGGTGATCTCCTGACCGCGATCGAGCAGTGCCTGGCGGAAGGTCATGGCTACGTTCTTCTTCGCATCGAGGTAGAGGTTGCGCTTCTGCACCTCATACTGTCCTCCGTCCTTCACAGGAGTCCATTTCAGGTCCTCGAGCACCAGCGTGAGCGAATCGATGTTCGCCCCCTCCAGCTGCGCCTTCGCATTGAGATCGTTGAGCTGTATGCAGAGCTCCTCGTACTGCACGTCGACGGGGCTCTTCACTTCCTGCGGCGTCGGCTTGGGACGCAGCAGGTAATAGCCTCCGGCAGCAGCGGCGGCAGCCACCACCACGCCTGTGGCAAATGTTCCCTTCTTCATCTCTTTTATTATATTAATGTTATTCGAATACAGGTTTCAGGCCGCACTGCATGACAAACGTCGCGAGCACCTCGCGCGCATGCTGCATGGCCTTTTCGCGATTGTCAGCCCTGTCATACTTGCTGCGTATCTTCTCCTCGACCACAGCGATGGCGCTGGCAGCGTCGTAGTCGGCCATCTCCACCTCGCACAGCAGCCGTCCTCCCTGCGACGACTGCACATAGCGCAGCTGGGGCAGTGTGACCACCACAGTGTCAGTGCCGGCCTTGCGCTGATATTTCACGCTGTCGAGGTCCATCACGTAGCTCACCTGTGCGCGCAGGGTCTGCACGGCCTTGTAGTACGACTTGCGGAAGAAGCCCACCTTCTCGACATTATCGATCGAGAAGTCCTCAGTGATGGCCGTATAGGCATAGAGCTCGCCGATGGGCTTGATGCTCTCGATGACCACGGGTGTGTCCTCTATGGTGATGTTGTCCTGCTGCTCGCAGGAGTCTATCCATCGCAGGGCGAAGTAGACGATAGCCAACAGACAGATCAGGCGGGCCAGCAGGTTGACGGTTTGCAATATCGATGCTTTGTTCTTCTCCATAGCTTCCCTCCTTTCCTATCTGATGAACTGCGGCTTGAGCCCCATCTGCAGGAGCATCGAGCGAAACAGGCTGCGTGTGTTGCTCTCTATCTCGCTCGACAGCGTCGAGAAGAGCGTCGAGTCGGCCAGCACCTCAGCCACCACCTTGTTCTTGATGGTCTGCATGGTCTGCTCGCCCACGTCGTCGCGCAGCCATCCGCTCATCGTCACCACCTCGCGACGGTCAGTGCGCAGGTCCACGCTGTAGTCGATGACCTCTGGCCGCGGCAGTCGTATGCGCACCACGCTGGCCGTGTCGAGCAGTATGTCCGACTCAGTCATGCGGCGCATGTCGATGCCATATTTTATCGTGATGTCGACAGGCATGATGCATGCCCTGCGGCCCAGGCGCCACTGCGTGGGATTGATGGTGGCCAGGCGTGTCTCCGAGTCGTAGATGCCCATGCGGCGCAGCGACACCTCAGTGGTGGCCACCTGCGACTTGCTCTGAAACAGGCCCAGTATCTCCTGCTTGTCGGGCGTGTGCTGCTGCGCTGCCAGAAACTGCTCAGCGATGTCCTTCGCAGGGAAGAACAGCTGGGCAGCGACGACAGCAACTACGCCCAGGCCGAGGGCCAGAGCGCAGTTGCGTATCGTCTGCTTCAATTCAGTATTCAATTGAATGCTCAATGGTCAAATCTCACAGAATGAACAGTTTATAACTTCAAGTCCTTCTTGATGGCCTCGATCTTCTCCTCAGCAGCCTTCGTGCAGCGCTCATAGCAGCCGGCACACTTGAACGAGGGATCCTTCACCTCCGTGTAGAACTTGATCTTAGGCTCAGTGCCGCTGGGGCGCACGCTGACCTTCGTTCCGTCCTCGCAGAACCACTGCAGCACGTTCGACGTGTCGGGCATGTTGAGCTTCTCCACGGTGCCGTCGGCCTTCGTGGCCTCCAGGGTCTTGTAGTCCTTCCACAGGCACACCTTCGAGCCACCCAGCTCCTTCGGAGGATTGGCACGGAAGTCGGTCATCATCTGCTTGATCTCGTCGGCACCCGTCTTGCCTGGGCGCACCACGTTGATCGTCACCTCCTTCGAGAATCCGTACTCAGCATAGATGTCCATCAGCAGGTCGTAGAGTGTCTTGCCGTTGTCCTTGGCCCAGGCGGCAATCTCGCAGATGAGGCAGATAGATGCTGGTGAATCCTTGTCCCTGACCTTGTCGAATGGCAGGAATCCGAACGACTCCTCGCCGCCGCCGATGTACTTCTTCACACCCTCCGACACGCGGATCTCGTTGGCAATCCACTTGAAGCCAGTGTAGCAGTCGCGCAGCTCCACGCCGTTCTTCTCGGCAATCTTGGCGATGACCTCAGTAGTCACGATCGTCTTCACCAGGAACTCATTGCCCTTCAGCTGGCCCAGCTTCTTCTTGTTGGCGATGATATACCAGCAGAACATCATGCAGGTCTGGTTGCCGTTCAGTATCTCCCACTCGCCCTTCGGGTTGCGGCAGACGATGGCCAGGCGGTCGGCATCGGGGTCACTGGCTATCACCAGGTCGGCATTCAGCTTCGTGCCCAGCTTCATGCCCAGCGTCATGGCCTCGGCATTCTCAGGATTGGGGCTGACCACAGTGGGGAAGTTTCCGTCGATGACCATCTGCTCAGGCACCACATGGATATTCTGGAAGCCCCATGAGCGCAGGGCCATCGGGATGATGACGCGGCCAGTGCCGTGCATGGGCGAGTAGACGATGTTCAGGTCCTTCTGGCGCAGTATCACGTCCTGGTCCACCATAGCCTCCTTCACGGCCTGGATGTAGTCCCAGTCCATCTCGCCGCCGATGGGGATGATCAGGTCCTTGTTGCCCTCGAACTTCACGTCCTCTATCTTCACCTTCTGCACCTCGTCGATGATGCCCTTGTCGTGTGGAGCCAGCACCTGGGCACCGTCGTCCCAGTATGCCTTGTAGCCATTATACTCGCGGGGGTTGTGCGAGGCGGTGACGTTCACACCTGCCTGGCACTTCAGCTGGCGGATGGCGAACGAGATCTCAGGCGTGGGGCGCAGGCTCTCGAAGAGGTACACCTTGATGCCGTTGGCCGAGAAGATGTCGGCTACGGTCTCAGCAAACATACGGCCGTTGTTACGGCAGTCGTGACCCACCACCACAGCATTCTGCTGTCCAGGGAAGGCCTTCAGGATATAGTTGGCGAAGCCCTGCGTGGCCATGCCCACGATATACTTGTTCATACGGTTCGTGCCGGCACCCATGATGCCACGCAGACCACCCGTGCCAAACTCCAGGTTCTGGTAGAAGGCGTCGATGAGGTCCGTCTTGTCGGGATTGTCGAGCATAGCCTGCACTTCCTTACGTGTCTCCTCGTCAAAGGCCGGAGTAAGCCACTGCTTTGCCAGTGCCTCGCACTGTGCGATGAGTTGAGCGTTGTTTTCCATCATTCAATGATTTAGCGTTGTTATTAATTTTAGATTTCCGTTATTATCTGACAAAGATACGCATTTTTTTTCAAACCCCGTCACTTCCCTCCCCACTTTTTTGTTTTTTTAGCATTACATTTACTCAGCTTTCACACATTTCATGGAGTCCTAAACTCCAAGGCAACTAAAAATCACAAATGATGCACTGATGCACTGATGCACAATGCACATATCTGCTTTCATGAAATGACAGGCGGCGGCTCCTTGCATGCTCGGTCGGATCTTGCAATCCGACCGCTCTGAATATACGCATTTGCAATGCGGCAACTATCCTTGTTCATATTCTGCGTCATTTATGGTTGTACATATGCCACGGAGACAGGTAATCGTCACCATGTGACAGGTACTCGTCCTCTGATCCTTTTCACTTGTACTCACCTCCACTGACTCCCCTCTTACATCAGTCCTCTCAATTTGCCAATCAACTCAGCATCCGCAGGCAGCCACTTCACGCAGTCCAGCTCATCTTTCGAGAGCCACCTGGCTGCCTCATGCTCATTCAGGTGCAATGCTTCAGTGAGCAACGAGCAGAGATAGCAATGCATTGTCAGGTGAAACTTAGGATAGTCATACTCCACCGTACTGATTAACTCATCCACGCTGATCTCCGTTGACAGTTCCTCGCGAATCTCCCGCTTCAATGCCTCCTCAGGCATTTCGCCTATCTCCATCTTCCCGCCAGGAAACTCCCACCAGTCCTTCCAGTCACCATACCCTCGCTGGGTGGCAAAAATCTTTTCTCCTTTGCGAATAATCGCAGCTACGACTTCTATCTGTTTCATTTATTATCCCGAATTAAGCAATCCACTGAAAATCTTCCATCAAGTCATCAGGAAGAGGATTATCCATGAGAATATCATATAGGATGGAGCCATTAGTGGTCACATCTTTTCTCGGATTATGCAATTGACCTGTACCTACGAAAGTGAAGGGTAACGTGATGCCGTTCTCTGATTCAACCTTTCTTATAAAGACATATACGACTTTGCTCTCCTTCTGCAATTTTTCGTCTTTGGCAGATATCCTTGCAATGCTTTCCCATTGAAATGTCTTGTTATCCAAGAATTTGTCTTTATAATTTAGATGCTCCTGAACGGAATCATCCTTCTTAAGTCCTGCAAAGACATACATTTTCCCATCTTTATAATAGGTGCCAAATTGGTTATGTTTGGGGTTCTCCAAAATCTTTAGCAGAGCCTGATCTTGACGATAATCTTGGTAGAGCAGGAAGTCGTTTTCGTCTTTATATCTAACAGCATACTGAGATAAACCGTATTCTAGCAGGTCGGCCACGTATTCCTCAAACTCTGGGTCAACAATACAATTGAAATCGACATGTCCATCAGTCTGAACGATAGCGCCACCTTCTTTCATAAACCTTAAAGCGTGGTTAAATTGTTCCTCTGAATACCCTCCTATTTCATCTGCAAGTAACTCTCGCAAATCGTGTTCAGAAGTGACCCCGCTAAGCAGATGGTTTGCAATCAGAAATTCATGTCTACGAACAAGCGGAAGAAGGCTTGACATGTAATTAATAGCCGTTATCTGTTCGTTTGTAAAGAATGGAACATCCTCACCGATACCCTTCAGGAATCCATAATACGAGTTGGTCTTCCTGCCTTCCACCTTAATCTTCATGAATTTCAACAGATTGGGTGCATAGTCACTATTTACATAGTCCATGTGTTTGGGAAAGGTTGGTGTTTTAAGATAACTCTTAAAGTTCTGATAATCTTTTTTCAGATAGCGAATCTGATTGAAGTTTTCGCTGTCTATATGATGAAGGATTTCTTCTTTAGACAAGTCGTCAATAGTGATTCTAACTCCATACTCTTCCAAACCGAGCGTACGAAAATCATTCCGCAGCATTGCCTTGAGCAGTTTCTTTTCGAGGACATATCCTTTTGACAGACTACCCAAAGCGAGGGCGATATGTACGCTTCGCTTATAACTATTACCGATAAAGTCAAGGATGGTCACATAACTCTTATTCTGATATTTTCGGAGGCCACGTCCCAACTGCTGAATAAAAATGGTAACAATATAGCAGTTGGCACAAATTAGCCAATACCGCCAATATTATGTATTAATTTTATCGTTTTATAGTTTCCATATAACCCCTTTTCATACACTTGAAAATAATAATTACTCCACCAACCTCCCCAATTTTCGATGAATAATGGATAAAAGATGTAATTAAATGACCAAGCGTTAGTAAAGACTTTTTTAAACATACTATCTTCTTGTGGCTTGTACGAATATAATATGCCATCAAATGGATTATACCAAACAGTGTTTTTATTTAAACTATATAAGAAAAAATCTTTTATGTCAGTTGAGTAAGTTATATGTTCTATTTTACCTTCCTCAGTTGACAAACCGTTTAATTTAAAATCATTGTCAAATACCTTCTTAAAGAATTCTACTATTATTTTAATTTCTTGTGCCATTTTCTATATCATTGCTATAAAAATAGTGCTTGACTCTGTTGGACGAAGGAAAAGCACCATATTGACGCCAGGGATGTCAACACCTTCGTTCAGAATATCAACAGCAAAAAGTATTTCCAACTCTTTATTGTCACTCTGCAAATCGTTATAGGCACGAATACGCTCGCCAGTTTTATTTTTGCCACTGAGGAAAGCTGTGTGATAATGATCCCCCATGTTTTCAGCCATCATCCGTGCATGCTGAATGTTACGGCAGAACGCAAGAACCTTCAACTTCTGACCTATAGGACGATGCTTTTCTATCTGCTGAGAAATGAAATCACAATTATCTTCATTCGATAATTGGGCAATAAGTCGCCTCTCTTCAGAATCCGTAAGGCCATAATCAACCAATTCGTCACGAATGCCATAATAGTGGAATGGGACAATCAGGTCGTTGATGATAGCATCGCGAAGACGCAATTCGTATGGAATGTTGTTCCCAAATAATTCTACTACATCCTGATTATCCATACGATTCTCTGTAGCTGTAAGTCCTAACAGGAATTCCGGTTCAAAGTATTCAATAATCTGACGATAGGTAGCAGCGACCGCATGGTGACACTCGTCAATAATGATGTAGTCGAACTCTTTCTTGTCAAATAATTCCAACGAACGACACATGGAAACATTTGTCGAAAAAATGAAATCAGCATCCAGTTCCTTGGCTTCTCCTGAATACATTCCACAGGTTTTCAAGCTACCAAATACTTCTTGGAATGTTTCGAGCGATTTGCGCAGAATAGAACCCTCATGAACCACATAAAGCAGTCTGTCTGGTGCAAAATTAAGGGCATCAAAAGCTGCAAGGTAAGTCTTTCCAGAGCCTGTAGCTGAAACTATAAGAGCTCTGTTCACACCGATGGCTCTGTTCCTGTTTAGCTCTTTCAGAGCCTTGCGTTGCATATAGTTAGGCTTTATCTTCTGCTCTGCAAGGTCGTAATCCATATCCCAGCGCTCAATGGCAAAATTGATCTTTTGAGCATAAAGATTGATGCGTTCTTGGGTGAGTTCAAGAGTTTTGTTCCATAGGTCAGCAAACTCAATGCATGCACTCTGATAGGCTTCGTCCTTTTTTTGACAGTCAACTACCAAATCCCACTCAATATTTTTGAGCAAAGCATAGCGGGTGATATTGGAGGACCCAACTACCAGCTCACATCTGTCATCATATTCAAACAGGTAGCCCTTAGTATGGAAACCATGAGTCGAATAACTTTTCTCGTCATAGAAACATTCATCGTCCAGATGGCATTCAAAATTGTCAAAAGTAATAGACAATTTCAGGAAGAAGTTCAGCGACTCTACGTCCGTAAAATTCTGATAGGTAGAGGTAATCAGCTTTCCTTTAACCCCACGTTCCAATGCCGATTTGATGTCATTAGCCAACAACACCAAGCCTGCTTTCTTAATGAAACTGACAGAGAACTGAAATGTCTTGCAAATTCGCAGGTTAGACTGTATAGTTGCAAGGAAAGTAGTATCGGTATAGTTAGTTAAAAATCGCGACTCCATATTGAATTAATAAACGTAGAAACATTTGATCTCTGAAATACACCAAATAACCATGATGATTTCATCGCAGTCTTGATATTACAGACGCTCATTCCAATCGTCATAGCACCATCAGCATATCCTCAATGCGCTACAAAAGTACGAATAATATTCGAAACCATAACAAATTGACGCAAATATTACACATTATTTAATAAATGGCGAAACTTTGTAGACAATTGATGCGTCAAGCAACAGGTCCCTATCTACCACTTCTCCCACAATAATTTGGCAAAATATGAAGCGAATCAGGGGGACAGTCCTTTGATCCTATCAGCCCTTGTTGCTCAGATAGTATGACATCATAGGATGGTTTGGCGTTTCCCTTTGTTTATTCATCCACTTTTATTTCTGATACGCATTTCTCAATTTCAGAAAGCGAATAGTTCATCAGTACAGGATCTATTTTATAACATTGACATTGATTTGCTTCAGATTGTTTACAAGATGGTAATTTCCAACCGAATTTTTTATAAAGAGTGCAGATGTAAGTCATGTATATTTCATTGTATTTATGATATCTGCAGAGAATGCAGTTTTTAATCGGCCTACCCTTTTTTGTCAGATAGACAAGACCTAATTGATAGGAATCCAAAGTGCAATTCGCTTCGTCACCATCCAAGGGTGCTTTTAAGTTCATTTCAACAATAGAATTTGAATAGTACTTTCTTTCTGCCATCTCACATGGTAACTTACTAACTTTTGCTGTCCCATCAGGGAATAGGCAAAATCTATCTATAGAGACATCTTTCTTTCTAATCGAAGGATGATGTGGCTTAAAGAAATATGTTTTACAATTCTCATTCTCTACGAATCCTCTATTAATGATGTCTTCAATGTCATCTTCCGACTGAATAGGTATAGTTTCAATAATCTTGTTGCCGGAAGCAATTTTAGATTCATCTGATTGGTGGGTTTTGAAAATTTCAATAAAGACGGGTTTCCAATTCGGCTTCGTTGAGGAAGTCAGCAACAAGTCAGGACGAAACTCGCCATAATTGACTTCTTCCTGACACGTATCATAGATTTTTTTGTCATCCCAGAATTTTAGATCTCTGTGTATCTTTACGTCATACTCTTGACAGTATAAGCTTGAAAAAAAGATGCACCTTTGACTCTCTATGCAGAATACATTTCTCGAGAAGGTGATAGGGAAGTATTTCTCTGACATAAATTTGTCACGAATCCTTCGTTTCGCTAATTTGTGAAGATAGGATTCGCCATCGCACGCCGTATCTGCTTTATGTGAAAAGTACCAAGCTTTCTTTGTGCCAAGATTTGCCACCATTTCCTGACCGCACTGCAAACAAAACCACTGATGAGCATGTCTCGTAGCATCCGTCAAACTCATAACATAAACAAGCTTACCTTTTTCGTCAACACAGTAACTGTACTTTATCTGTTTCATCTACTATGATTATACGGTCTTTCTAATTTTAATGCGATTAGGGAATCAAGGGACTCTTTGATCCGCAACACTTCTGAACCAAGGGAGTGATTCTAGAATCATGGGGAACAGGTCTTTGATCCTGTCACAATATTTTTGATGCCGCAGGGGCAGGTGAATGCCACCATGCATCAACCACGCTCTGCTTGTTGGCAGACACTGTCCCATACATTCTGTTTCTTCGCTGCAAAGATACGAAGATTTTCTGAAACAATAACGATTTGACTGGGAAATAACATATTTTAGGCTTTTAGCGTACAGAATCTGTCCCACATGATTCCCAAGTGTGAAAAGGGACGGGTACCTGTCATTTCCAGAAAGCTAATGCGCTACATTAGCGGATCAGAGAACCCCTGATCCTAACGAGTTTGGCTCCTCACTCACTAAATCGGATTGTTCGTAATAATACGAATAGTCAATTCCCTTCATGAAGATTTCGCGGTCGTTAATCTTGTCGGTCATAGCTCCTTGAAGTAGTGCCTTTATGGCAGAAGCATCTGTTGTGCTTTGGCGCATGGCATGTAGATAGTCTTTCTTGTCAATCTTACTCCAATCCACGCAAAGTTTCATACGTTTCTTGAATATCAAGTCAAGCCAGAGGCGCATGCTTCGTCCGTTACCTTCCATAAAAGGATGGGCAACATTCATCTCCACATATTTGTTTGCTATTTCGTCGAAAGTTGTTTCTGGCATTGCTTCTATCATCCTCAGATTCTGCATCAGATACTCAGCACGGCAGAACAAGGTGCCGTCCTTCCAAATGGTCTTGGTGCGAATCTGCCCTGCAAAGTCGTAAAGGCCGCCAAACAGATATGCGTGAATTTGCTGTAAGCACTTCACCGTTCCAGGTTCCATACTATCCAACAATCCACTTTCAATGAGGGTATAAGCCTTTTTCTTACTTTGCCCGTCAATACTATTATCGCTATAGGTGAACCAATCAAGAAACTTTCGGGCACGGTTGTTAGGATAGTTGTTTGCCACCGTCTGAACACACTCAGCATCAAGTGCATCGGCTAAA
>JAEEGK010012946.1_pt1 | contig 18879 bp, 14 predicted proteins | sample 8958771 | NCBI WGS metagenome assembly JAEEGK01 (sample SAMN16246547, study PRJNA631951) | gut metagenome | biome: gut microbiome; feature: rumen; material: SC-attached | host: Bos | place: Iran: Karaj | collected 2018-10
GCGACAAAGACCGATTGGCTGGCATTCGAAGAGGAAGGGACCCGTGTGAATGTCAAAACCGGTGGAATGAACTTGGCTTCCATGCCTGAGGATGTCGTCAGGGGAGTTGTCGAAGATGCGGCGGCCGGATTCAAGGAAAAAGGCATTTCTCTTTTCGAATGGATTCACTTCTATGCCGCTGGACTGATCTGTCAGTCCTCGGAAAGCGTTCCGTCCATGGCCATAAATCTTGATAAGGTCTTGCGCTCACTCTTTCCTGGGGCCTTGATTGAATATGCATCTGACACCCTTGCCGCCGCGAGGGCTGTCTGCGGGCATAAGCCAGGAATCGCCGCGATTCTCGGAACCGGCTCCAACAGTTGCCTTTACGATGGAGAGCGGATCGTACGTAATGTGCGTTCAGGTGGCTTCATCCTTGGAGATGAGGGCGGGGCCGCCAGGCTCGGAAAGCTTTTCATCTCTGATTTCATAAAAGGGTTGGTCCCGGAGCCCGTTTCCGGAGAGTTCTCCAGAGATTTCGAGGTGGATTACATGACTGTGGTGAAGAATGTCTACAAAGGAGAGGCTCCTGCCGGATATTTGGGATCTTTTGCCCCATGGATAACAAGCCGATACGATTCCTGTGACTATATTAAAATGTTGGTTGACAATAATTTCCGGGACTTTTTCGAGAGAGCGCTGAAGCAATATGACACGGAATCGCTTCCTGTGGGAGTCGTCGGTGGTTTCGGTTATGCCAACAGGGATATTCTCCGAAGGCTCGCGGGATCTTACGGGATCATATTCTCAAAGATTATAAAAGCCCCTGTCGAGGGACTTGTGGATTTCCATTCCGGGAGGGTTTAGCATGGAAAACAAGACGACCGAACAGTCATCAAGATATGACCACCTTGAGAGGATGAGCACCACCGAGTTGCTCTCCGCCATCAATTCGGAGGACAGGACTGTCCCTGAAGCTGTCTCTACCGCCATACCGATGATAAGGGACCTTGTCGATGGAATAGTGGAAAGGGTTTCCAGGGGAGGCCGTGTATTCTATCTGGGAGCGGGGACAAGCGGCAGGCTTGGTGTCGTGGACGCTTCAGAGATACCGCCGACTTACGGGGTCCATAACGTGTTCATCGGGCTTATGGCTGGAGGTGACAGGGCTATCCGAGACGCTGTGGAAGGTGCGGAGGACTCCTGGACAGGAGGATGGGAAGATATGCTTCCATATTCCCCTACAAAGGATGATGTCCTCGTCGGGATCGCGGCCTCAGGAACGACTCCTTATGTTGTCGGGGCGGTAGAGGCCGCCAGGCGTAACGGGCTTTTGACCGGCTGCATCACCTGCAATGAGGGGTCGCCACTCGCCGCCGCTTCCCAGATCCCGATTATAGTGGTGGTCGGCCCGGAATTCGTGACCGGCAGCACCAGGATGAAGGCTGGCACGGCCCAGAAACTGGTTCTGAATATGATCTCCACCGCCTCAATGATCCGCCTTGGACATGTCAGGGGCAGCAAGATGGTTGACATGCAGCTGACCAACAACAAGTTGGTTGATCGTGGTGCGAAGATGATCATGGAGGAGACAGGGCTTACGGATTATGAATATGCCAGGCGGATGCTACTCTCCCATGGCTCCGTAAGAGCGGCCGTATTCTTTTATCAAACCCAGACAAATAAGGCATGACAATTCCTGAGAAATACCCTTCCAAACTTTTGGAGGATGCTGTGCAGGCGATCGGTTCGCTTCCCGGAGTGGGGAAGAGGAGCGCTTTGAGGCTCGCCCTCCATCTGCTTCGGCAGCCACAGGAGAATGTCCATCATTTCGCTGACTCGATCGTCCGCCTGAGGGATGAGGCTAAATATTGCCGGATCTGCCGAATGATCTCGGATGAGGACATCTGCTCAATTTGCTCGGACAAGAGCAGGGACAAAAACACGATTTGTGTCGTTGAGAATGTCCGGGACGTGATGAGCATCGAGAATACCGGGCAGTACCACGGGGTCTACCATGTGCTCGGCGGAATCATATCCCCGATCGCGGGGGTCGGGCCGTCCGACCTGACCATCTCTGATCTTGTCGCCAGAGGCCGGGATATGGTGGCGTCTCCGTCGGTGATACCTTCCGAGGTGGAAGTGATCCTGGCTTTGAGCGGAGATGTCGAGGGGGAGACAACCTCGTTCTATATCTACCGTCAGATCTCCGGTTTCGGTGTGAGGGTGTCTTCCCTCGCGAGGGGACTTGGCTTCGGGGATGATTTGGAATATGCCGACGAGTTGACTCTCGGCAGGTCGATAACGGGGAGGCAGCCATTCAGGCCGTAGATCTCAGAATTTCATGGTTTTCGGCGCGCTAATATTCGCTTTGTCGCTTTGTGCCGACTGTTTCGCGGTCTCGGCATGCTCAAGTGTCAGCATCAAGAATTCGTCTTGGAGACGCGAGGTGGTGGTGGCATTGGTTTTCTCCGTTGTCCAATCCTGTTTCCTGTTGGCAGGATGGGCGTTTGGTGGCCTGTTTTCCGGATTTGTGGGTAAACTGGCACCGGTCGTCGGTTTCCTTCTGCTGCTTTATGTCGGCGGATCCATGATAGTCTCATCTATCACAGACCGGGAAGAATCCAGGAACCTTGATGGTTTCAGGAATATTCTCATTGGCGCCATCGCGACGAGCATCGACGCCCTCGCGGCTGGAATTTCCCTTTCAATGGACAATGACAGTTTCGACGATATGGCTCTGAAGGCGGTCTCGGTCCTGGTGGTGACCTTCGTCTCTGTCATGCTCGGCATCAAGGGAGGGATCCTTGCTGGCCGCCGTTATGGACGTCCTGCCCTCCTAGTTGGAGGCATAGTTCTCGTCGTGATAGGCCTTAATATCCTCTTCAAATTCATCTAGTCCCGTTTTTTGCCTTGTTTTTGCGAAAATATTTATATTTTTGCAGACTCCGGGTATTGTGGCAGGTGGGAATGCCTGTCGAAAAAGGCTAGCGAGATGATAGCGATTTTCTACAAGAGGAATGACAAACTGGTGGTGTCCCAGTCCGAGAAGGACCTTTCCGCGCTCAGCAGGGAAGACGTTCTCTGGATTGACCTCCTTTCCCCCTCGGGAGAGGAAAAACACACCGTTGATGATTTCCTTGGAGAAGAGATTCAGAGCCGCGCGCAGGCGGAGGAGATCGAGAGCTCTTCAAGATATTCAGAGACCGACAACGCCATCTTCGCCAACACCAACTTCCTTATGCCGGGACCGGAGGACTACACGATGGAAGCGGTGTCGTTTACTTTCGTAGGGGATTGCTTGACGACGCTCAGGGATGTGCCCATCCGTTCCTTCACCGAGCTCCAGAGGCGTATCGTGGCCAGGCCGCAGATGTATCCAAACGGATTCACGGTCTTTGTCAGCATTATGGACCAGCGAGTTGACCTGGACGCCGACATGATCGAGCTGATGAGCAAGGAGATCGCCCAGTACAGCAAGAGGATCAACCAGCAGGAGGACATCAACGAGGACTTCCTCCTGGACATCAACCAGCTCCAGGAGAACACGATGATCGTCAGGGAGAATATCATAGACAAGCAGAGGCTGATCCAGAACATGATCAAGAGCGACAAGTATCCTCCTGAGCTGCAGGGGCGCTTCTCTGTCATTCTCCAGGACATCACCTCTCTGATCAACCACGCCAATTTCAGCTTCGAGAGGCTCGAGTATCTCCAGGAGACGGTCCTGGGCCTTATCAACCTGGACCAGAACAATATCATGAAGATTTTCACCCTGGTGTCCGTCCTCCTCATGCCTCCTACCCTGGTCGCGAGTTTCTATGGGATGAATGTTCCTCTCCCGTTCCAGGACACTGGATTTGCCTGGCTTGGACTGCTCCTGTTCATGCTGGCTCTCGTGGGTGTTGTCCTGTACATATTCAGGAAGAAGAAAATGCTCTGATTTTCTTTCAGTAAGCATTGTAAATCAGATATTTTTCCCTAATTTTGCGAGCTTTTCGACGAAGCCGACCGGATGGCCGCGCTCCGTGGGGCGAAAAAATATTGTTAAACAACTAGTTATCTTTAATTACCATTATGGCAGAAGAAACAATGAATCCCGCCGCCCAGGCGGAAGAAACAAAGAAAACTTCCCTGAACGCGTCAGTCGCGCCCGAGGATTTCGATTGGGATGCCTTTGAGGGCAGTTCCGACATCTACGGCAAGAGCGACAGGAAAGAGATTGAGGACGCTTACGACCAGACTCTCTCGAAGATCGTCGAGAATGAGGTTGTCGAAGGCACCGTCACAGCCATCTCCAAGAGGGAGGTTATCGTTAATATAGGTTACAAGAGCGAAGGTGTCATCCAGGCTCCCGAGTTCCGTTATAACCCTGATCTCAAGGTTGGTGACAAGGTCGAGGTCTATGTCGAGTCCGCTGAGGACCGTAAGGGCCAGCTGATCCTTTCTCACAAGAAAGCCCGCGCCTTGAAGTCATGGGATCGCGTCAACGAGGCTTGCGCCAATGACGAGATCGTCAAGGGCTTCATCAAGACACGCACCAAGGGTGGTATGATCGTCGACGTGTTCGGAATCGAGGCCTTCCTCCCCGGCTCCCAGATCGACATCAAGCCCATCCGTGACTATGACGTATTCGTGGACACCACCATGGACTTCAAGATCGTGAAGATCAACCAGGAGTTCAAGAACGTTGTGGTTTCCCACAAGGCCCTCCTGGAGGCAGAGCAGGAGCAGAAGCGCTCAGAGCTCATCTCCAAGCTTGAGAAGGGCCAGGTACTTGAGGGTGTGGTGAAGAACATCACCAACTACGGCGTGTTCGTAGACCTCGGTGGCGTGGACGGTCTCATCCACATCACAGACCTCAGCTGGGGCCGCATCTCCCACCCGGAAGAGGTTGTCGCCCTTGATCAGAAGATCAACGTCGTCGTCCTTGACTTCAACGAGCAGCAGAAGCGCATCGCCCTTGGTCTGAAGCAGCTCAGCGCACATCCTTGGGAGGCTCTCAGCGCAGACCTCAAGGTTGGTGACACCGTTAAGGGTAAGGTAGTTGCAGTGGCCGATTACGGCGCATTCATCGAGGTAGAGCCCGGCGTAGAGGGTCTCGTACACGTTTCCGAGATGTCCTGGAGCCCCCGTCTCCATAGCGCACAGGAATTCCTTAAGGTTGGCGACGAGGTAGAGGCCCAGATCCTCACCCTTGACCGTGAGGCCCGCAAGATGTCCCTTGGCATCAAGCAGCTCACCACCAATCCTTGGGAGAGCATCCGCGAGAAATATCCCGTGGGTTCCCAGCACAAGGCTACCGTACGCAACATCACCAACTTCGGTGTGTTCGCAGAGCTTGAGGACGGCGTAGAAGGCCTGATCCACATCTCAGACCTCAGCTGGAACAAGATCAAGCATCCCGCAGAGATGGTCCAGAGCGGTGACGTCATCGACGTAGTCATCCTTGACTTCGACGAGAACAGCCACAAGCTTTCCCTTGGTCACAAGCAGCTCACTCCCAACCCTTGGGATGAACTTGAGGCTAAATATCCTGTTGGCACCGTCGTGGACGCTACCGTTTCCGTGATCGGTGACAAGAACGCCACCCTTACTCTCGCTGACGGCACTGAGGTTACCGCCTTCAACCGTGAGCTCGTTAAGGAAGACGGCAAGCAGGCTCTTGTAGGTGAGACCCTTCCCGTGAAGGTTGTTGATCTCCGCCGTGCAACCCGCACCATCCGCGTTTCCCACGTCCGCACTTACCAGGAGGCAAAGGCAGCCAAGGAAACCGCAGAGGCAGAGACCGCAAAGAAGGCCATCAAGAAGGTCCAGAGCAACGTGGAGAAGACCACCCTCGGTGACATCTCCGCTCTTGCAGCCCTCAAGGACAAGATGGAAAAGGGTGAGTAATCCTTCTTCCAATAACTTCAAGGTCACAATGCTGGGCACGGCATCCGCCATGCCAGCAGGAGACCGGAACCAAAGCGCCCAGGCACTTCAAGTGCACGGGCGCTTGTTCCTTTTGGACTGCGGTGAGGGCACGCAGTATGCCATGGCCCGTTACCGCGTCACCATGATGAAGCTGGACACCGTCTTCATCTCACACATTCACGGTGACCACGTCTTTGGTATCTTCGGCCTTCTTTCCACCCTTGGAATGAAAGGCCGGCAGATGCCTCTGAACATTTTTGCACCTCCGTCGTTCGGCCCCATCCTCAAGTTCTTCCTCAGTTATTATGGTGACGGAGTAGGCTATGAAATCCGTTTCACGCCGCTCAAGATGAAGGCGCCGGAGACAGTGCTTGAAACAAAATCCATCAGGGTTGAGGCCTTCCCCCTCAATCATGCCATAGAAACCTTCGGCTTCCGTATCCTTGAGAAGGAACCGCCCTTCAACGTGCATAAGGAGGCAATAGGGGAGTACGGACTCACCCTCACGGAGATTGGCTCCCTCAAGCGCGGGGAAGATGTAGTAAGGGCCGATGGAACCGTGATTCCCGTTTCCAAGGCCGCCTACAAGCCCTTTGTTCCCAGGAGTTACGCATATGTCTCAGATACCGCCCCGTTTCCGGAGGAGGCTCAGTGGCTCCAGGGTACCACGGTAATATACCATGAGACCACCTATCTTCAGGAGCTGTCGGATCAGGCGGCGCAGCGCCATCATTCAACAACCCTCCAGGCGGCCCAAGTGGCGCGCGATGCTCTCGCCGGGAAGCTCCTTATCGGCCATTATTCTTCCAGAAATTCAGACATCCGGGCCTATGAGGCCGAGTGCCGCGCCATTTTCCCTCAAACTTACGCCACTTCCGACGGTGAGAGTTATGAGTTCTGAAAATTTCTTCTTAACTTAGCATCCTGTAAATGTTGCAAGATGAAGAAGTTCCTCATATCGGCCCTCGCTGTGCTCAGCGTCACCATTACCGCACAGGCCCAGAGGACGGGTCAGGCCCAGCAGAAATACATTGAAACATATTCCGACATTGCCGTGCAGGAGATGCTCCGCACAGGCGTTCCTGCCAGTATCACCCTTGCCCAGGGCATCCTGGAATCCGGTTCCGGCCTCTCAACCCTTGCCGTAAACGGTAAGAACCACTTTGGTATCAAGTGTCACAAGGGCTGGACCGGAGACACAATGTATATGGACGACGACCGCCGCGGGGAATGCTTCCGCGTGTATGGCTCCGTGGAGGAAAGCTTCCGTGACCACTCAGATTTCCTCCGCTACCGTGACCGCTACAAGTTCCTCTTCGACCTTGAGCGCACGGACTATAAGGGCTGGGCAAACGGTCTCAAGAAGGCCGGTTATGCAACAGACCCCAAGTACGCTTCCAAACTCATTAAATATATAGAGGACTACAATCTGTCCCGTTTCGATATCCTCACCACCCAGGAAGAGGCCGTGCTGCCGGAGTCCCCGCTCCAGATAGAGCAGCCCGTGGCGGCCCCGGAGGTAAGAAATGGCATTTCCGTGTCTCCCTCTGAGGAATTCCACTTCCAGCTTTCACGTCTTCTGTATTCCCTCAACGACGTCCCCTTTGTGTATTCCATGGAGGGGGAAACCTATGCTTCCATTGCAAAGCAGTACCATCTTTTCAAGTGGGAAATCCTGAAATACAATGACCTCAAGAAGGATCAGCCCCTTCTTCCCGGATCCGTAGTATACCTCCAGGCAAAGAAGAAAAAGGCCCCAAAAGGCCTTGAGATGTATATTGTCTCCGAAGACGGAGAGGATTTCCACGCAATATGCCAGCGCTTTGCCGTTAAGGAAAAGGCCATCCTCAAACTCAACGGCTGGGTACCCCCAGTGGAACTTGAGGAGGGTGACGAGATAAAACTAAGATAAGGTTATGACTTCCAGGCAAATAGCCATAAGCGTAGCCTCAGTTCTGGCGGTGACGCTTCTAACTGTTGTGGGCATCAAGGCCTACCGCTACTGGTATGACCGCAAGGCTCCCAATTTCAATGGGACCACGGAGCTTTATATCTATCCATGGACAGACCCTGAGGCGGTTTGTGACAGCATCATCGCAAGCGGCAACGTCCGTAAGCCAGCAAGCGTCAGGCGTGCCTTCAAAGGCGTCAATTCCTTTGAGGTTGGGCACTACACCATAGATTCCACCTGCACCAGCATGTACGCAATGCGTATGGTCCACAAGGGCTGGCAAACGCCCGTGAACCTTACGCTGTCTTCCATCCGCACTCCGGCCGTCCTTGCAAGGAAGGTGGGCGCCCAGATGCTTGTGGATTCCCTTGAAGTTGCTGTCTTCATTTCATCGGCCGATTCCCTTGGTTTCAGGCCGGCTATGCTTTTCACAAGGATTATCCCGGACACATACCAGATTCTCTGGACTGCATCCGTGAGGGAGATTATGGAGAAACTTTTCCGCGAGGCCGATGCCTGGTGGACTCCTCAGCGCAAGGCCGCAGCCGGAGCGCAGGGACTCACCGTTGCCGAGGCCTGTACCCTGGCATCAATCGTGAACGGCGAAACCCGTTATGTTCCGGAGCAGCCCGCCATTGCCGCGGTGTACCTCAATCGGCTCAAATCCGGAATGAAACTCCAGGCCGATCCTACAATCGCATTCTGCTTTGACTATGAGCCCAACCGAATCCTCAAGAGGCATCTTGATGTGGACTCCCCGTACAATACGTACAAGCACTTCGGCCTGCCTCCGGGCCCCATTTCCTGCCCTCCCAAGAGCTGCCTTGAGGCCGTCCTGCACCCGGATTCACACAGCTACATATTCTTCTGCGCGGATCCTTCCTTCAACGGCACACACCGTTTCGCCACCACTTATGCCCAGCATCTTCAGAATGCCAGGGAGTTCCAGAAAGCCCTTACCATACGCCAGCGTAACGCAAAATGACAAGCACACCCCTCATAGACAGAGCCCGAGCGGCCGCTGCAGACGCCCTGAAGGATCAGACCCGTCACGACGGAACGCCATTTATCGGCCATCCTGATGCCGTAGCGGCAATTGTGGCCGATGAAATTGGCCTTCCGGAGGAGTGCATAGCCGCCGTATATCTCCATGAGGCCAGCCGCATTGCCGGATATGAGGTGAAGGAGGCAGACTGGGGCGCTTCCATATGCACCCTTGTTGACGGCCTTAACAAGATATCCACAATCAAGCCCAAGGACACGCACCTTGAGGCGGAGAACTACAAGAAGCTCATCATCCAGTACTCCAAGGACCCCCGCGTGACTGTCCTTAAGCTGGCCGACCGCCTTGAGGTGATGCGTAGCCTCAGGATGTTCCCAAAGGGTAACAGGGAGCAGAAGATCCTGGAGACCCTTCTTCTCTATATTCCTCTTGCCCATCAGCTTGGCCTATACAAGATGAAGCGCGAGATGGAGGATATCTACCTGAATTATGCAGAGCCTGAGCAGTACCGCCTTATCACAAATAAACTTAAGGCAGGGGAGAAGGACCGTGAGAAGCTCATGCAGGAGTTCATAGAGCCGCTAAAGGGTAAACTTGACGGCGCCGGAATCAAGTATAAGCTCAAGGTGCGCACAAAATCGGCCTATTCCATCTGGCAGAAGATGTGCAAGCAGAAAGTGCCCTTTGAAGGCGTTTACGACGTTTTTGCCATGCGCTTTATCATAGAGTGCGACGGCGAGAACCACGTGCAGGAGAAGGAACTTTGCTGGAAAGTGTTCGGCTTTGTGACTGAGGAGTATGAGCAGGATACCAAGCGCCTGAGGGACTGGGTTACCAATCCCAAACCCAATGGCTACGAAAGCCTCCACATAACGGTCAAGAACCGCGAGGGAGCATATATAGAAGTCCAGATACGCACCCAGCGTATGGACGATATGGCCGAAAACGGCTTCGCTTCGCACTGGGCCTATAAGGGGATTAAGCGTGAGGAAAGCCTGGATAAATGGCTCTCCAATGTCCGCTATGCCCTGGAGCATCCTGACGATGACACCGAGGACCTCCCTCAGCCTCCTTCGAAGGAAATCTTTGTGTTTACCCCCACCGGGGAACTCAGGATCCTCACCGCCGGGGCAACCGTCCTTGACTTTGCATTCGGCATCCATACCAACATAGGCTCCCACTGCGTAGGCGCAAAGGTAAACGGCAAGGCCGTCTCCATCCGGGAGAAACTCTCCACCGGAGACGTAGTGGAAATCCAGACCTCCAGGAACCAGCGTCCCACGCCGGACTGGATGAACTGGGTTGTGAGTTCCAAGGCCCGCTCAAAGGTTAAACAGGCCCTTGCCCTTCAGGAGCAGACCCGTGCCGTTGATGGCAAGGAGCTCCTTGAGCGCCGTCTCAAGAACTGGAAGCTGGAACTTCCGGACGACATGCTAACGGAGTTCCGAAAGAAGAACAATTATCCCACTCTTACGGCCTTCTATGCTGCAATAGGCGCCGGAACCCTGGATGTCAATTTCATCAAGGACTATATTCTTGGGGAAGCTGCGCGTCACGCCGCCTCCGTCGAGGCTGCGGAAGCCGTGCAGGCATCGGCCAAGGCCTCCCGTCACTATGAGTCCAAGGACGATATCCTGGTTCTCAACGCCAAGAATGTCAAGGGCCTGGATTACAGGATGTCAAAGTGCTGCAACCCGGTTTTTGGAGACGACGTATTTGGCTTTGTCACCCGCACGGACGGCATCAAGATCCACCGCATAACCTGCCCCAACGCAGCACGTCTGCTGGAGCTTTATCCCTATAGGATCCAGAAGGTAAAATGGGCCGATACCCCCTCAAACGGCAGTTTTCAGGTTGCCCTTAAGGTAATTGCCGATGAAGAGAGCGCTTCCGGCCGTATCCTTGAAATAGTGGGCCAGTTCAAGGCCAGCATCCGCTCCTTCACCGTCACGGACAATCCCCGTAACGGCACCTATGAGGTTGCGCTGAAACTGTCCGTACCCTCCAATCTGGAGCTGGACAAGGTTGTGTCCCAGATAAAGAATCTAAGGCATATAATCAAGGTGTCAAGACAATGAGAAAGTGGCTGAGAATACTGCTTCTGACGGCTCTGTTCCCTCTTTTTTCCTGTGTAGGCCAGAAAGAGGATCCGGAGGAGTTTGACCCGTCGGAGAATACCGAGGAACCATCCGGTGCCCTGGAGGGTACTGTATTCTACCGCCGGGTACTTGCCCTTGGCTTTACGGCCACATGGTGCCAGTACTGCCCCAATATGTCTGAGGCACTTGAAGAGGCGGCTGCTCAGAGGCCCGGAAGGATTATTCCGCTGTCCGTTCATTACATGGATGAGCTTTCTCCCTCAGAGGCGGCGGCCCTCTGTTCCGCCTTCTCCGTAACTGAGTACCCGTCCCTTATCTTTGACCTTGACGGCGGTACTCTCAACGGCGGGAAGGATGCTTCAAGGATAGTGGAGTACGTGGACAATGCCCTCACGGCCGCTCCCTGCGGAATTTCGGCAGAGTCTAAAGTAGAAGATGGGACCCTGAAACTGGACGTGATAGTTAAAGCCGTAAAAGATGCAACCTATACCGTTGCCGCGGCCTGGGCCCAGGACGGAGTTAGCGTGGCTCAGCAGGCCGGCTTTGGCCCCGGATATGTGTGCAAGGCGGTCCTGAGGGGCTATCTTGATCCCGGAGCGGAAGGCCGCGCGCTCCACCCCCTGAAGGAAGGTGATGAGGGAATGGTTAGTTTCCAGGCCGCAATACCTGATTTTGAAAACCTTTATATAGTAGTGTATGTTTTGGAGGACGGAAAGGCTGTAAACGCCATCCGGCTCACTCCAGGAGAAATTATTCAATTTGAGTATGAAAAGACTGAATGAAATTTTACCGGCGGCGTGTGTTTGCCTTGCAATGCTTTTTGTGGCCTGCACAAAGGCCCCGGATCCCGCTCAGGAAAATGAACCTGCGGGCAAGGAAAATGACCCTTCAGGCCAGGGTGACGGCCCGGAAGATATTTCCTTCACCCCCGAAGACCTTCAGATGGTGGATCTTGGCCTTTCCGTTAAATGGGCGTCCAAGAACCTTGACGCTGTTGCCCCCGCCGATGCCGGCGGCCGCTTTGCCTGGGGAGAATTGAAAGCCAAAGATAGTTTTGGCTGGGACAATTACGCCTGGGGAGATGATATGAGTAAATATAATGCCGATGACAGTAAACTTATCCTTGATCCGGAGGACGATGCCGCCAAAATGGCCCTTGAAGGCTACTGGCGCATGCCCACAAAGCAGGAATGGGAGGAGCTTAAGAGCACTTCCAACTGCTCCTGGACCTGGGAAAAGAAGGACGGCATTTCCGGCTATACCGTAACCAGCCTCAGGAACGGAAACTCCATCTTCCTGCCCTGCGCCAAGGCCGCTACTGAGGCCTCTTATTGGAGCGCATCGCTTTCCGGGAACGCTGTAAGGTCGGCTTACATGCTCACTTTTGACGAAGGAAAGACAAGCGTCCTTATATCGGCCAGAAAAGGAGGCCTTTTTGTCCGTCCTGTAAATGGCGCAGACTTCCGCATTGTGACGCCAGCCGCCACCATCATGCACAACACGGAAACCCTTGACGTGGAAGTTGTCAGCTCCCTTGAGTATCACATAACCTCCACCCCTGACTGGATAGAGGAAGCCTCCGTGGAGGAACTTGGCCTTGGCCGAAAGATGCATCACTTCAATGTCTCTGTGAACGAGACTGAGGAGAGCCGCTCCGGAGTGATTGTATTCTGCAACCAGGACAACCAGTGTGTCCCGTTCTCCGTAACACAGAGGCAGAATCAGGGCGTAAACTGGGACAAGGAATTTTTCCACCGCTCTCTCATGATGCGTTTCACCGCCACCTGGTGCGGCTGGTGTCCCTTTATGGCCGATGCCGTGAAGGTGGCCCAGGAGAGCCTCCCCGGAAAGATAGTCCCCCTGAACGTTCACGCCTCCGACAGTGATCTGGCTTTCAACCAGACCAGTACGCTGGCCTCCCAGTATAAGATAAGCGGATATCCTTCCGGAATCTTGGACGGCCGTCAGTCAATAGCAAATTATCAGGACCATACTTATACGGCAAGCCTCATTGTTGCCGCCGTCAAGGAAACGGAGCAGTATTACCCCGTTACCGCGGCTATCGGCCTGAATTCTTCTATCAGCGGCTCTACCCTTAACGTGGATGTCACGCTTTACCTCCGCAATGCCGAGGACTATAAGTTTACGCTGATGGTGACGGAAAGCGGCATAATCTGCCCTCAGGCCGATTACCACACTAATTCTTACGTGAACGATTATCATCACGACGACATTGCCCGCATTTCCGTTACCGCCGCAAAGGGAGACGCCATTTCTTCTCCAGGAGAAATGAGCGTGGTGGAAAAGCACTATTCCACTACTATCCCTTCCTCCTACAACAAGAGCAATCTTGAGCTTGTCGCTTATGTCCAGCGCGCATTTGGCAGCCAGACGGAAAAATCCTCCGGCAGTTACGGCGGCTACTATGTAGACAATGCCGCAGTCGCCGCTGTCGGCGAGGAACTTAAACCCGTCTATGTGGAGTAGAAGAATACTCTTCTCGCTTGCCCTTCTCCTATCCATATGTTGGATGGGAGAAGCGCAGGTGCATACCCTTTCCGGAAGCATCGAGTCAAATTCGCTCCTGGATCTTTCGCCCGCCTTCTACTCCAACAATTACCTCAAGCTGGATTATTCCTACGGGCGTTTTTCGGCCGGAATCCAGGCCGAATATTACCCTAACCCCCTGCCCGGATATGACGCCGGCCTCAAGGGAATCGGCCTTCCTGGAAAGTACATTGCCTGGACTGACAAGTACTGGGATGTCACCGCCGGAGACTTCTATGACCAGTTCGGAACCGGCATCATCTTCCGCAGTTGGGAAGACCGCAACCTTGGGTGGAACAATTCACTTGGCGGAGGCCGCGTTGGCTTCAGCACCCCCGGGGACGTTTTCTCCTTCAAGGCACTGGGAGGTTTCAAGAGGCAGTTCCCGTGGTATTCATCCCGTTCCCTCGCAGGCGCCGAGGCCGCTCTCCGCTTTGGCGGCGTGTCCATAGAGGGCAGCGCCGTGGCAAGGATGGGGGATGGCAGCCCGTCCCTTTGGTGGAGCGCCCTTGCCTCCTGGAACACCGGCGGATTCAGCGCCAGAGCAGAATGGGTGGGAAAGCCCGGCGGCAATGCCCAGACCCTGGAACTGGGGTACGGGGCGGGAAAATTCTCGGCCACGGTCACCGCCCGCCGCCTTCAGAATATGCTTGACACCTTCGGGATGAATTACCTGCCGTCGCTCTGTATGGAACAGGCTTATATGCTTGCCTCCCTGAATCCCTACACCACTTTTTCAGATGGTGAATTCGGCTGGAGCGGGGACGTATATTACAGCGTCAAGGGCTGGAAATTCCACGTGAACGGCTGCTGGATATGGGCCCTTCCAAACGCGCTCCGAAACTGGGACGTTATGCGTATGGCATACCGCGACATCAACATCCAGGTGGAAAAGCGCTGGGGAAGGCGCCTCAAGACGGTTGCCTTCGTGAGCATCCAGGAGAATTCTCCCTCCCACGGAGACCGCAAGGCCACCAACGCCCAGAACGTGTTCGTGCTGGACGGCCTGTACCGTTTCCCGGGGAAACTGTCCCTGAGGCTTCAGGCCCAGTATTTGTATTCTCAGGAACTGACCCGTGACTGGATGGCCGCCTCCGCGGAACTTTCGTCGGTGGACGGATGGAGCGTCCACGTGCAGGATATGTACAACCACGGAGACACCGGGGAGCATTATTATGAAGCCGGTGTGTCCTACACCACAGGAGGTTTCAAGGCCGATCTTGCATACGGTCACCAGCGTTCCGGGATGATCTGCTCCGGCGGCGTGTGCCGCTGGCAGCCTGAATACAGGGGCGGCATCCTGAGGCTGTCTTACCATTTTTAGAGAGTATGAATATGAAAAAGATTATAGTTTTAGCGGCAGCGCTCCTTCTGGGCATTACATCATTATCGGCCCAGGATTATTTGAAAGTGGAGATCCAGACTATGGACGGGGGAAAGACCACTCCCGCTGAGTGGGTGGACCACAAGACTCCTTACGTGGTGTCATTCTGGTTTGTGACCTGCAAGTACTGCATAGAGGAGATGGATGCGGTAAGCGAGGTCTTTGAGGACTGGCAGGCGGAAAGACCCTTCCGCTTCATTGCGGTCTGCACGGACGATACCCGCTCCCTTTCCAAGGCCAAGGCCCTTGCGCGGGGCCGCGGCTGGGACGGCTTTGAGTTTTACTTCGACGTGAACAAGGAACTCACCCGCGCGATGAAGGTGACATCCTGTCCCTGCGTGTTCCTGTACGACAAAAACGGCAGGCTGGTGTATTCTCACCTGGGGTACACGCCAGGCGACGAAGAGGTCCTGTTTGAGAAGATAAAGGCGCTCTAGGCCTTCCACACCTTCAGGTATTCCTGGAGGGCCCACATCTCGTCACGGTAACGGGCGGCGGCGGTGAAATCAAGATCCGCTGCCGCTTTCTGCATCTTGCGCTTGGCTTCTTCGGCGGCTTTCTCCACCTGTTCGCGGGACATGGAGCGGATGACGGGATCCTGAAGCACGGCGGCAAGGTCTGCGGTGATGTACCCGTCCACATAGGCCGATGAAGTTTCCCTCTTGGCGTCGTGGCCAAGGCCCACCTTCACGTCTCCCTTGCCAAGTTCGGAGGCACTGGGAACATATTCCGGGGCCGATACGCTGTCCCTTGCGCTCACATGGCCGGTGACGCTGTTCTGGAGAACGGGGTTCAGGAAGCCGGACACGTGGGTTGTGTCGTCTCCGGAGCGCACAAGTTCCGTCATAAGGGGGTTGGCGTGGGCCGCAACCTGCTTTGGCGTGATGCCGTGGAGCTTGTTGTATTCCTGCTGCTTTTTCCTTCGGCGGGCTGTTTCACGGATGGTCTCGTCCATGGATTCCGTCACGGAATCGGCATACATTATCACAAGGCCGTTAAGGTTTCGGGCGGCGCGGCCGGCGGTCTGGGTAAGGGCGCGGCCGCTCCGGAGGAAGCCCTCCTTATCGGCATCAAGAATGGCCACAAGGGATACGGTGGGGATGTCCAGGCCTTCCCTCAGGAGGTTTACGCCTATAAGGACGTCAAAGAGGCCGTTCTTGAAATCCTCTATGATTTCCACGCGTTCCGCCGTGTCTACGTCCGAGTGGATGTACCGGCAGCGGACACCGTTTTTGGTGAAATAACTGTCCAGTTCCTCGGCCATGCGCTTGGTGAGGGTGGTCACAAGAACCCTCTCATCCCTTTCGGCCCTTATGCGTATCTCCTCCATAAGGTCGTCCACCTGGTTTTTGGTGGGACGGACCTCGATAGGAGGGTCCAGGAGGCCTGTGGGGCGAACTATCTGCTCCACCACAAGGCCTTCGGACTTCTCAAGCTCGTAATCGGCTGGAGTGGCGCTTACGTATACCGTCTGGCCGGTTATGGACTCGAATTCGTCAAAGGTGAGGGGACGGTTGTCAGAGGCGGCAGGGAGACGGAAACCGTATTCCACCAGTGTTTCCTTGCGTGAGTGGTCCCCGCCGTACATGGCGCGTATCTGGGGGAGGGTTACGTGGGATTCGTCTATGAACACCAGAAAGTCCTTGGGGAAGTAGTCTATCAGGGTGAAGGGACGCTGGCCGGGTTTTCTCCCGTCAAAGTAACGGGAATAGTTCTCTACGCCCGGGCAGTAGCCCATCTCCTTTATCATCTCTATGTCGTATTCCACCCTCTGTTTCAAGCGTTTGGCCTCAAGGTATTTGCCTATTGACTCAAAGTACTCAACCTGTTTCACAAGGTCGTCCTGAATCTGGCTCACGGCCTTTGCTCCCTTTTCCTTGGAGGTTACGAAGTTCTTGGCGGGGTAGAGGTCAATCTTCTCCATTTCCTCGAAGATGGCCCCGGTGACTGGGTCTATGAGGGCTATCCGGTCCACTTCGTCGCCAAAGAACTCAATGCGGGCGGCGTAATCGGCCCCTCCAAGGAAGATATCTACCGTATCTCCGCGTACGCGGAAGCTGCCGCGCTTGAAATCGGTTTCCGTGCGGTAATAGAGGGCGTCAACTATTTTGTAGAGGAGGCGGGTCATGGACATTCGCTCTCCCTTGTGGACGGTGACGGTCTGGTCATGGAAATCGTCGGGGTTGCCAATTCCGTATAGGCATGAGACGGAACTGATGACAATGACATCCCTCCTTCCGCTCATAAGGGCCGATGCTGCACTGACACGGAGCTCGTCAATTTTGTCGTTGATGCTCAGGTCCTTCTCAATGTATGTGTCCGTGACCGGAATATATGCCTCCGGCTGATAATAATCATAGTAGGAAACAAAATACTCCACGGCATTCTCCGGGAAGAATGCTTTGAATTCACCGTATAGCTGGGCCGCCAGGGTTTTGTTGTGGCTGAGGATGAGCGCCGGACGCTGGAGGCGCGCGATGACGTTTGCCATCGTGAAGGTCTTGCCCGAGCCGGTGACACCCATGAGGGTCTGGAATCTTTTGCCCTCCCGGATGCCGCGCGCCAGGGCCTCTATTGCCTGGGGCTGGTCACCGGTGGGCTGGAAGTCCGCGTGGACCTTGAATTCAGTCATCATATCCTCCGTGATAGTGCGTCTGTTGTTAATATTATTATACTATCCGCGCGGATTTTTTACAAGAAAAAGCGAACAAATGTTCCTAAAATCATTCACAATTTCCGTTAATATATGGTATAATAACTATGTATATGGCCCGGAACGCCCGGGTAACAAAAAACTCTTTAAATAGGTGAGAATATGTTAGGAGTAGTAACAGGCAAAGCAATATATAAACTGGAGAAAGCTCTCCATTTCGGCGGCACCACCATGCCGGGAAGAGTGGTACTGAAGTTTTTCCCCAAGACCATGAAGAGCCTCAGGTATCCTGAGAACGTCATCATGGTGACGGGATCCTTCGTCAAGGGTTCCACCACCAAACTGATCACAGAAGTCCTGGAGAGTGCGGGCATGAAGGTCTGCTGCAACAGGGACGGCGCCAACCAGTGGGAGGGCGTGGCCACCACCATCATGAATCACACCAAGGGTGACACGGTACAGGCCGATGCCCTTGTGTTGGAGGTGGACGAGAGGTACCTGAAACTGGTCATCAGATTCCTGAGACCCAAGTACCTGGTGATCAACAACATCACCCGCGACCAACCGCCCAGGCAGGGAGATTACGACATTGTATACGGGGAGATCATGAAAGGCATCGCTCCGGAGACTCATCTCATCGTAAATGGCGACGATCCGATCCTCAGGAAGTTCAGCCTGAGCCACAGAGGGCCCATGACATACTTCGGCATCGAGAAGACCGAGAATAGCTACGAGTGGATGGATGATATCAAGGACTATCTTTACTGCCCCAAGTGCGGACACAAGATGGATTTCGACTATTTCCACTATGGATCCGTGGGAAGCTACAGCTGCCCTGAGTGCGGATTCAGGCGTGAGAACATCAGTTACGCCATAACCGACGTGGACTATGCCAACGACGAGATCACGGTGAACGGTGAGGATAAGATCAAGGTCTCCAGCCACGTGCTCTTCAACCTGTACAACATCATAGGCGCCTACTCGGTCTGCGACATCCTGGGGATCGACCGAGGGACAACAGTGGAGGCACTTTCCGATGACAGAATCATGGGCAAGATCTACGACGAGTTCACGGTAAACGACAGGAAGTACACCATTCTCAACTGCAAGGCTGAGAACAATTCCACATACAACCTGGCTCTGCTGTACGCGGAAGCAGACAACAAGGGGCAGGGCAGGAAGACCATAGTCCTGGGCCACAGGGAGATCAGCAGGAGATACGTGCACTTCGACCTTTCCTGGCTCTACGACATCAATTTCGAGATGCTGAGCCCGGAGGATTACGTGGTCTGCACCGGACCAAACGCCCTGGACTTCGCAGTGAGAGCCAAGCTGGCGGGCATCAGG
>JAEEGK010012947.1_pt1 | contig 18877 bp, 11 predicted proteins | sample 8958771 | NCBI WGS metagenome assembly JAEEGK01 (sample SAMN16246547, study PRJNA631951) | gut metagenome | biome: gut microbiome; feature: rumen; material: SC-attached | host: Bos | place: Iran: Karaj | collected 2018-10
GGGAGCGTTACAAGCAAGGAAGTTGTGAGGTCTGGGACCGAAGGTTATGATCTTGAGGTTATTGAGACCATAGATTGCATTTGCAATGGGAAGGAAATCGTGGATCATGTCAGCGCAGTCTTCAGCGTCGCCGACAGGATACTCGGGAATATAAGCCTTTACACTTCTGAGATGGAGATTGTAGCTTGCATTGAGCATTCCGCAGTAAGCATCTCCTCTGCCGTCCTGAAGGTCTGCCTGGCTCTCTTCAGCAGCTGCGCAGAACATCTTAGGTCCGTCAAAGTGCTTAGCAAGAAGAGTCTCAGAGATCTCGGGACCGAAGTTTCCGAGGTATACGCAAAGAGCCTCACATCCTGCCTTCTTAACGTCTTCAAGAGCGTTAACCATGTCGATCTCGCTCTCAACGATGCAGATAGGGCACTCGTAAATGTCAGCTGCATCATATTTCTTGGTATAAGCTTCTACAAGAGCCTTGCGACGGTTAACGGCAAGTGACTCGGGGAAGCAGTCGCGGCTTACAGCCACAATTCCTACACGAACTTTGGGAATATTAATCATATTGTACCTCCTGTACACTTTCTCCCCCTAAATTGGGGACCTACGAAAACGATTTTATCACATTCCTTTCGGAAAAAGATAACCAAATGTTGCCGCTCAAATTGCACAAATTGCGATATAGCAAAGCCTGTTAAAATTCAATACCCAGGACCTTCCATTCCCCGTTTTGTTTTACAAAATAAAACTTACCGTCCGTGGTGATGATTTCGGGTTCCCTGGGGCCCCATTCCATGGTCAGATACTGCTCGACAATGACCTCGCAGTAGCAGACGTCATCTGAATAAGCGATAAAATCCACGACCTCCGCACTGTGGATTTCGGACGCACGATGCCTGGTAAACCACTTAAGCTCCGCATGCTCCATGTAATAGAGAAATACGTTATTTGCGGTGAAATACTTCTTAAGTTCCGTTTCGGGAAGATCGCCCGAAATAAAGTTCGCATATGCGCTGACGGCTTCTTTTGCGAGAGCTTCCACCTCGACTCTGTATGCCGAATCCCTGGGATAGTCCACATAATATGTCCGGGTGTTCATATCGCAGAGAACCGGCAGATTGGTTCCGTCATTGGAAATCGCCGCAACATCGGGCAGATAGTAAAAGCCGTCCACGTCGTATTCATTCATCCTGGGAAGCTCTTCATAGTCGCCGATAAATCTCTGTGCGACGGGCTCATCCCCCGGAGTTCCGTTTTCTACATATTCGATTCCGTTGATCAAAAGTCTCACATTGTCGGGGGCGGATATATGGATTCCCCTCGGTTCGTCAGCATAAAGGACAAGCGAAACCAGATTCCACTTAGGTATCTCAAGCTCATCTATCACGGGCTCTTTGACAAACTCGGCTCTGGCAACAGTAAGATCCCCGGAATCTATCAGAAATACCTTGTGCTCGTCGGTGGTCTCTTCACGTACGGGTTCAAGTGAAACCGGCCCGTTGTGAAGAAAGTTTCTTAAATAAATGACAACGTCTTCCCTTGTCTCATAAGTGCCGTGCTCAGGCCTTTCCGTTGCAAGATCATACAAAGAACCGGTATCCTCCGTACGGAAAAGAGTGAGAAGGTCAGCCGCAACATAATCCGGAAGCGTGGCCCTGTATGCGGCTTCGAATCTTACGAGATAATCGTTGCACTTACCGAGAGCTGCAGTGAGCATCACTAGAAGACACAGGATCCAGGATAAAAGAAAGATCCTGTAAAGCCTTGCGCCCTTCCTGCGTTTTGCAATTACGCTCTCACTAAGCTCTTCCGTCGATCTGCTCACGTATCCGATGTCTCCTGAGGAAGCACTACAAAAGCGGTGGGGATACGTCTCGTATCACGCACCGTACAGTTATCAACTATCTGTTCTCCGTTATAAAACATGGAAGACGACATACCGCCGTCGAGATTGGCTGCATTTACCGCGCCGTATTCCAGAAATACATCAATAAGATCTGCCATCGAAGCTCCGAGGGACGAGGTCTTACGGCCTTCGATAACAAGTAAGAGAACCGCTCCGTCCGAGCGTTGTCCGATCGCGGTCCTGGGGTTAAGTCCGCCTCCTGCACCTGCAAGTGTTGCGGGATTACCGTTTACAATGAGAGCGGGACCGAAAGTAAGGGCATCCCTTATGCCCATATCCATAGCTCTTGCCGCAGTCATTCTTCCTACGATAAGGACATTGTTATTATCGAATCCGTAGACACCATATGTTCCACCGTCATTTCCGCATCTGACTTCACCGCCGGATATGACTATTCCCTCAGGCCATGCTCCCGCACCGAGTCCGTTGGTGTCTTCATATTTTCCGCCGTTTATTCCGGCAACGGCTCCGTTATTTTCGATATGCTGTTCAAGGGTCCAGCCGTGGTATCCGTGAGAGAACTCCGGGATGGCAGAAACGACAACTCTGGATGGGTCATAAACGATCATCATCATGCCGGAAAAGGTCGTTCCGTGAACCTCATGGAGTTCGATTCCGTCTCCGTCAGGGTCGTCATAGACGAACTCCGAGCCTTCAGCTTCCGAGTCCTGAGATGCTGATGAATCCGCGGTTTGTGCGCTTGTTGACGATATGTCATTAGAATTTCCGGGGATATTTATGAGTGAAGTATCGGTAATTTCGGTGCTCTCCTCGACTCTGTTTTGAGACATGATCTTGGTGATCTCTTCATCACTCAAAAACATCTCCGCAAGGATACCTCCGGCACTCGATTCCATGACCGAAACCACAAAGAGGTCCCTGAAATGATCCGAGGGTCCGCGGTTGATCAAAAAGAGCATCGAGTATAATCCGAACACTCCTATCAGAAGGGTGACAAAAACCCACAAAAAGAACCTCCCGATGTAAACCGGGAGGCGACTCTTTTTCTTAACTTTCTGCCCCGCATGCTTCATATGGAAACTATTATACTATCACGGCACTTCTTTTAACAGGTTCCGAGTTTAAAAGAATACAGGAATCTTTCGGTCACGGGAAGGTGTTCGAGGGACTCGAGAGCTTCCTTGTAATAGTCCATCTGAGTCTCATATCTCTTCCAGAGTTCATCCATGGAATTAACGGCATCAGTCTTGTAATCAAGAAGCACGATCTTATTATCTTCGATAAAGTATCCGTCGATGATACCCTGGATCATAAGTATCTCTTTATCTAATGCTTCGGATCCAGTATTTCTGTGCTCGGGATCAAGAAGTCTCGATGCGGGGATTCCGTATACGAAGGGCTGCTCTCTCTTAAGAAGTCCTGAGCTTTCCGCTCTCCACATCCTGTATGACAATTCCGACTTCAGGAATGTGAGAATCTTGTAAGGAGCAACTGCAGCATGGGTCTTCTCCGAGATATGTCCTGCGGTCAGTTCCTCCGCCCAGAACTTTTCAATGTATTCTTTTACCGAAGGTTCGTTTCCGGATAAAGCTTTCGAGTATTCATTATATGTTGAAGGAACGCTTCCGATCACAGGTCCGAGGATGCGGTCCCATGACAAAAGTTGCATGCATCTGTGATATGCATTACCGCGTTCGGTTCCGGTGATTATGAACTTAGGCGATACGCCTGCTGCCGCACCTTCATGTGCAGAGTCTTCTTTATCATCATAGATCCTGCTGGTATTTCCCCCTGCGAAAACGGGAACAGCGGTTTCATCTTCGCCGTGCTCCATCAGATCATAAGCTCCCTCATCCTTCTCTGCCATCGCAGCCATCTTGAGTTCGCTTACGGTTGTCTTGGTATAGAGGTTTTCGAAATATCCGTAAGGATATACATACGAGAATTTCTTCTCGAGTTCTTCCAAAGACTTCTTATCTGCAAGACTTAAATCACCGCTTTCAGCCATGGTAAATTCAGTTATGCTTCCGGCATCGCTTTCGAGCGCTTTCTTTTCCTCGAGATAAAGCTTCTCACCGTCGATCATCTTAAAATCGATCGTTTCAAGAACTTCCTTGCATCCGATAACGGGAAGGATAAGGTCCAGGTAACAATCTGCACTCTGGAAATATCCGTAGGAAAGGTTCTCATCGGGATATGCAAGGCAGTCATCCATCTTCTTACGGGCGTCTTTAAGTCCGCCGATCATGATGAGTTTTTCACAGGCTCTTGTCATTGCAACATACAAAAGCCTCATCTCCTCCGATACGAGGTTTATTCTCTTTCTGTCCGATACGGCATTGTAGCGAAGAGTCTTCATGCGAAGTCTTCTTTCCGTATCCGCATATCTGCATCCGAGTCCGAGTTCATCATCAGCCAGTAGAGGATTGGTCAGATCCCTGAAATTAAATCCGCGACCGACTCCCGCAAACAGAACTATGGGGAACTGGAGACCTTTCGATTTATGAATGGTCATGAGTCTTACGACATCGGCGCTCTCCGATGAAGAACCGACTTCACCCGCATCAACTTCGAATTTCTCCATGCTGTCGATATATCTGATGAAGTCATTAAGTCCGAGGTAACTGGAGCTTTCATAATTGGACGCCATTACAAGAAGCATCTGAACATTGGCGGCACGTCCCTGACCTGCGGGAAGTGCTGAGACCATTTCAATGTATTTAAAGTCCGCGGTTATCCTCTCTAAAAGCTGTCTTACTGTAAGATATCCGCTGAGTCTGCGGTATGTATCCAAGCTCTCAAGAAAGGCGGATAATTTGTTTGCAAGTTTTTCCGACAGTGGTGTCGCTTTTTCGGAATCGATTTTTCTGTCTGCTGCCATAAGAAGGCTTTCGTATAAAGGGCAGCCCTGTCTTCCGGCGCGGATAAGCGCGATCTCATTTTCATCAAATCCGCCAAAGGCAGAATGCATTACGGCATATAAAGGCACTTCATCAAGAGGGTTACTCAGAACCCTCAGATACTGCAGAAGAAGACTTACTTCCGTTGTCTTGAAATATCCGTTTTTACCCTCCGCATAAAGAGGGATTCCCATATCCGCAAAAACTTTACGATATACTTCCGATACCTCACTCGTACTTCTTCGTAAGATGACGATATCTTTATAGGAAATATTCCTGAGTCCTTCATTTCCGTCGGATACCTTTTGGGTCTTCATAAGTTCCCTGATCTTGGATGCGACTATGATTGCTTCAAGTTCGCTCTTATCGGAAACATCATCCATGAAGTCTGCGGCATTCGCGGTAAACTCACTGCCCTCGCCCGCATCGTTATATCCTTCGGTTTCAGCCTCCGCTGCTTCTTCCATCATCTTGTTATCGTATACAAGAAGTTCTGTTTTGCATCCGGTATTGTCGGGATACTTTGCCTTGGCAATCAGTGCGGCATCCTTATCATATTCGATACCGCCTGTCTGTTTGTGCATGATCCTTTCGAAGATCCTGTTAACGGAATCGATGACCTGGGCGCGGCTTCTGAAGTTACCGGATAAGTCGACTTCCATTCTGGGAGGGATCTTCTCGTACTGAGTCTGCTTTTCTATAAACAGATCGGGGCGCGCCTGTCTGAAAGAGTAAATACTCTGCTTTACGTCGCCGACTATGAATCTGTCATATCTTCCTATATCCTCCGCAGAAACCACGGAAAGAAGGAGTTCCTGTATCAGGTTGGAGTCCTGGTACTCGTCCGTCATAACCTCGGCAAATCTGTCGCGGTATTCAAGTGCTGCATCCGTGGGGACAACAACCTTCTTACCGTCTTCGACCTTCTGCGTTGCAAGAATGCCGAGTGCCATATGGGACATATCGGAAAAGTCGATAACATGTCTCTTTCTTTTCTCATCCGCATAATCCTTGGCAAAAGAAATCGCCAGATCGATCAGTACGTTTATTGCCTTTCCGCTTTCGGAGATCATCTCAGCCTGAGCTTCAAGGGGGAAGGAGTAGTACTTTTCGATCATCTTATCGATCATCTTCCAAGCTTCGTCCCTGTATTTCTTCGCAGGTTCTCCGAAAGTTTCTTTGATCTCTTTATCTTCGTCTGTCTTTGCTCTGACAGCTTTGAGCTTACTCTTTGCACCATCCTTCTCACCCATTATCAGATACACCTGTTCAAGCGTTCCGCTCTCGGATGAGCATACTGATGAAACCTTCTCAAAATACACTCTGTCCTCATCAAAGGTTTCGATATAGTTTTCGAGAAGTTCGTGATCTTCGCATAGTCTGATGGCACTTTCGATATAAGAGATCGCATAAAGAGCGTATCCGTAGGATGCATCCAAAACGGCACGTTCTATTTTCGAACCCTTGAAATCCTCGGCCCGCGAAATGTCATGGTCGAGCTTTCTGTCTTCGAGATAATCAATGGGCCAGGGATAGGAATCCGCTACATTACAAAGAGAGATGATGAGATCTTCAAGTGCCGCATCATCATTGCCCGGGCAGAATGTTTCAACACAGTTTACAAATCCTGGATCTTCGTTTTCGTATGCTTTTTCAAGAAGTTTTGAAAGGACGTCTCTCTTGATGAGCTTAACTTCACCTTCATCCGCTACTCTGAAATCAGGTTCAATTCCCACTTCCTGGAAATGATTCCTTACAACATCAAGACAGAATGAGTCTATGGTCGTGATGAGAGCCTGATGAACGAGGGTAACCTGTCTCTGGAGATGTTCATTCTCCGGATCTTCTTCGAGCTTTTCGTTGATTCTCTTTAAGACTCTTTCTTTCATCTCCGCGGCAGCTGCCTGGGTGAAAGTAACGACAAGTATGCGGTCTATATCAACGGGTTCTTTTTCATCGCAAACAAGGGATACGATCCTTTCGACAAGGACCGCAGTCTTACCGCTTCCCGCAGCAGCGCTGACAAGGAGGCTGGTATGCCTTGCATCTACTATCTGTCTTTGTTCGGGAGTAAGATCAAATGCCATTATCTTCACCTCCCTCTGAATGTTTCTTCATAAGCTCATCTATTACTTCGGAGCGCTTTTTATTCTTCTCGCTCTTAGTGTTATATCCCGGTATCTTCTTATCTATTCCGCATGCCGTAGCGTACGGGCAATATTCGCAGGTTGATTTAAAAGGCTCGATGGATATCTTTCCGCCTAAGATCTCACAGGCCTCCTTGGTCGCAACGTCCACAGCTTCCTTAAGAACCATTTCCATCACAGGCGCACTGAGAACTTTACTTGTTGCGGTAAAGTCCCCGTCTTTTTTTAACGCCACATTCAGATATTTGGACGCAGCGGAAGGAGGCATCCCCTCGAATGCTCTGTCCAGAAGAACAAGCGCCTCCTCCTCACCGAGGACTTCACCCTTGGACTTCATTTTCTTAAGAAACTCCTCGCGCGCCTTCTCAATGCCGGCTTCGCTTCCGACATCAACCATGGGATCCTGTATGTGGAAATAAAGCATCGATGCGGGGATGCCTTCGCGTTTCTTACTTTCGCTGTACATATAAAGAGGAAGCTGCATCTGTCTTCCGTCAAGAAGCATGGAAAGATTGATATCCTTACTTCCGGATTTGTAATCAACTATCTGGATATAGGTTCCGTCTTCCCCAGGGGCGGTATCGATCCTGTCGATAACTCCTCTCATATGAAGATTCTTGCCATTAGGAAGAGCGATATCCATGCTGAAAGGTTCCTCGGATGCCACGGGTTTGAAGGATCCGGCGGCAAGCTGATTCCTGATGAAAAGCGCAGAGTTTTCTACAAGTCTTGAAAGCCTGTTTATGTTGTATTTATTTCTCTTGTTGTCGAGATATAATCCGCTCACATATTCGGTTGCGGCATCCGCTGCAAGTTCAGGGATTACATTCTTAGCATAGTCATCGGTAAATGAAGTCCAGTCGAGTCCGTCAGCTTTTAACCTCTCTGTAAATTTCTTCAGGATGTCATGGGCAAGAGCTCCTCTGTCCGATGTTTGGATCTCAGCTTCATCAACGGGACTTATGTGCAGACCGTATGCAAGGAAATATCTGTAAGGACATCCGGCATAAGTCTCAAGCGAGCTTACGCTTCCTACAAGATCATCGGGATAAAGCTTCTTCGCTGCATCATCCGAAAGAGGAAGATCCAGATACTTCTTATAAACGGAATCAAGAAGGAGTTTTCTGCTTCCTTCCGAATCACCGATTGCGGTATAGAGCGCAAATGTCTCCCCGGTCTTATCGTAGTTTTCCTTGATGTCCGCATATTCCCTCATCAAAACGGAAAGCACACCGAGTGCGTCTTCCCTTGTGCTTACTCTGTTTTCTACGCTGTCTTCCTCGGGCAGATAAATATCCGCTGTATAAGGAAGAAGTCTTTTGATAAGAGAAATCAAATATGACGGACGTGTCGATTTTCCGTCGGACTTAACTCTGCAATATGAAAGGAAAAGTGCATCCGAAGGCTTACAGATGTTCATATACAGATACTGTCTCTGCGTGTACATCTGCTGTCTGGGAGTGGGTGCAAGTTCGATTCCTTTATCGCTTAAGAATTCCCTGTCGAGGTCTGAGATGATTCCTTTTCCCGATGTTGCCGTGGGAATATTGCCGTCGTTAACTCCGGCAAAAAAGAGAACCTTCACATTGTCGAGCCTGGATCTTCCGATATCACCGATAAGGACTCTGTCGACATTCTGGGGAAGACCGGCTACTTTCATCTCACCGATTCCCGCTTCCATCATTTCGGAAAAAGTCTTAAGGCTGACTTCCTCGTCTCCCGTCAGAAGATAGATCTTATCGAATAGGTCGACAAACATCTTCCATACGGAGCCGAACTCCCTGCTGCGTGCAAGGTCACCCGCTTCTTCAAACTCTCTCTTGAGATTTCTGAGTTTCTCGGGAGCATCCATTGCGATTAGTGCCGAGTAGAGACGCTTAACATATTCTCCGGCGGTAAGCTTTGAAGGAGCTTTGGAATCTTCACCTTCAAATACGGTGGTAAGTTTAACTATCTTTTCCCTGATGGCATCGATGCGTTCGGGGTATTCTTTATCATTCTTTCTGCTTCGCACGGTCTTCTTAAATCTTTCGTGCCAAGCCTTATATCCACGGATTCCTGTCTGTCTTAAATAATTATCGATAAGATCGATCTCTTCGGTTTCAAGTCCCGAAAGACCTGCTTTGAGGAATCTGGTTACGGAGGATGCGGAATAATCATTAACGAATATATCCAGATATGCGGAAACAGTCTCAGGCAGAGGATCAAGCCTGAGAGGATTTACGCAGTCGAGATAATAAGGAATCTTCATAAGAGAAAATTCCCTTTCAAAATATGGAGCATATCCTGCCACATCGCCGCATACAACAGCAATGTCGCGGTAAGCATAAGCCTTCTCGTAAAGAAGGTCTCTGAGCTTTACTCCGATATAATGAACTTCCCTTGCGGGATCGGTCATTTCGGAGATGTGAACGGAACCTGAATGCGCGGTAGCAGGAACCGTTCTCTTCTTGCGGAAGATATTCTGTTCCAGAAATGCTATGTCGGGATCGGAGATCTTATGAGAGCAGATCTCCGGTGCGGATACTTCCATGCCGTTTTCACCGGCAAGTTTAATAAGACCTGCAGCCGCTTTATGGCTGAGGTAAAAGAGTTCGTCCTCTCCTGCGGGCGTGGTGATATCCTCTCCCGCCGAGCATTCGAGTGTAACGATCATTTCGGAGCATCTGCCCATGAGTGCTCCGATAACTTTATTCTGAACCGGAGTAAAACCGGTAAAGCCGTCAAATACGATAACAGAGTCGGGAAGAATGGAGGATTCCGGGATTGCACTGCAGAGGATGTCGAGCTTTTCTTCTCTCGTTATGTAGTGACCGGAAATGTATTCTTCGAAAAGTTCGAAGACGGTCTTGAGGTCCCCAAGCTTTCCCTTAAGAACTCCTCTTCCTATGGAACAGTCGATAAGTTCGTCCATATTCGCAGGGGAGATACCGTACTGCATGAATTCGGAAAGTGCGCTCTTAACCTCGGCGATATAGCCTGCAGACTGAAGGCGCGATCCGAGAACCGGAAGGTCTTTTTCGTGTGCCGCAGCGATCTTCTGGAGGATCAGGCTCATACCCATATCATCGAGTACGGGAATCTCTTCCTGACCGGTCTCCTCCAGGATCCTGTGTGATAATCTTCCGAATCCGAGTACGTCTATATTGAGAATACCCTTGTCAGGGCTGAGTTCAACAAGTGCCTTCTGGGCGGACATGGCGGCCTGATCGGGAACTATGAAAAAGAAATTACGGTTTCTTTCCTCTCCGGCACGCCTGATGACCTCTTCATATACGGTTCTGCTCTTACCCGAACCCGAAGGTCCGGTTATAAGTCTGAGTAAGCTCAAGTCTTTATCCTCCGATAAAGACATTATACCACCAAGATGGGGAAAATTTTTGCCGGGGACCAACGGGGACGGTTCTCTTGGTCCATGGTTCAAGGACCAAGAGAACCGTCCCCAATGGTCCCATTGTGGTATAATTACTAGAGTTTTAAAAAATCGGAGAGTATTATCTTGAACCTCAAAAAGTTAAAACCCGTACATTATATTCCTGCCAGTTTCCTCATCGCTATCATCGTAGGAACTATTCTTTTGATGCTTCCCATTTCAAGTGCGTCCGGAAAAATGACCGATCCTCTCACCGCACTTTTTACCGCAACAACATCCGTATGTGTAACAGGACTTGTAGTCGTTGATACATATGCCCACTGGAGTTTTTTCGGGCAGCTCGTTATCTTAATCCTGATCCAGATCGGAGGTCTCGGGGTTGTGGCAGTAGGCTCCATGATCATGGTCATGACCAAGCGTAAGCTTTTCCTATCAAACCGCATGCTCCTCGGAGACTCTCTTAACGTCGACGGCAAAAAAGGACTCATTCATTTCCTGAAAAGAATGTTCCGCGGTGTCATCATCATCGAAGTTACAGGCATTTTCATCTACGCGGTCAAATTCATCCCTATGCTTGGATTCTTCAAAGGCCTTTGGGCATCGATCTTCCAGTCCGTATCCGCATTCTGTAATGCAGGTATGGATATCGTCGGTCCGAACAGCATGATCGATCTTCGCGATTCCGGTCTTCTTATGATCACAACCATGACACTCATCATACTGGGCGGTATCGGATTCGTCGTATGGTTCGATGTTATCGAGGGAATCAAGAATGCGATCGCATATCACTACGGATTTAAAAAAGGTTTTTCCCGTCTTCCCGAGCATACAAAGATAGTTCTTCTGATGACTACCGGACTCATAGCCTTAGGCAGCATCATAGTTTTTGCGGCAGAATACAATAATCCCGACACCATCGGGCAGATGAGCCTCGGCGGCAAAATAATGAACAGCGTGTTCCAGTCCGTCACATACAGAACCGCAGGTTTTGCATCAATTCCTCAGGATAAGCTGACCGAAATCTCCTGCACCGCCGGATACATCCTTATGTTCATAGGCGGATCTCCCGTAGGTACCGCCGGCGGCGTAAAGACCATGACGGCATTTCTTTTTCTCATAAACGCTTATTCCTATATAAACGGAAAATCGGAAAATGTTGTCTTCCACAAAAGAGTACCGGAAGACCTCATGCGTAAATCCGCTGCGATCATCTTCTTCAGTATCGTTGCAATTTTCGTAATGAACATGCTTCTCATGTCACGAGGAATATCTCATACGGATTCGCTTTACGAAGTAGTCAGTGCGCTGGGTACCGTCGGATTATCAAGAGGATTAACTCCGAATCTCGACACTGTCGGAAGAATAATAATCATAGTATCGATGTATCTCGGAAGAATAGGTCCCATTTCAATGGCCATATTCTTTGCAAAAGGAAACAGCGGTGAAAATTCGATCACTCACGCAAACGGAAAGTTCTATGTCGGTTAGGAGGAATATATGAAAAAATCGGTTGCAATCTTAGGTCTCGGAAAATACGGAAAAAGCCTTTCGGAAAATCTGTACCGCATGGGCGCGGACGTACTTGCCGTAGACTGTAATATGAAGATCATTGAAGAATTTTCGGATAAGTGCACCTCGGCTGTATGTGCCAATCTTGCCAACGAGGATGAAGTTAACGCGCTCGGTCTCAAAAACATGGATATCGTAGTTACCGCAATGGGCGGAGATCTTGCTGCTTCAATCCTGTGTGTTACCGTCGCAAAAGAGCAGGGAGTTCCGATAGTAATATCAAAGGCATCTTCCGACAGAATGGCGTCAATACTCAAGAAGGTCGGTGCGGATAAAGTAATAGACCCCGAAGGTGAAGGCGGAGCACGTTCAGCCAGAATAATGGTCTCATCAATATTTAAAGATTTCTACGAACTCGATGACAATATGTACATGATCGAAATGGCCCCCAGGCCAGAGTGGATAGGGAAAGACCTTGTCGAACTCAACCTCAGAGGAAATATGGGACTGAACATCGTGGCAGTACGATCCAAGGGCAAGCATTTTCACTTCGTCAATCCCAAGGCTGCATTTAACAAAGACGACATACTGCTGATCGTAACGGAAAAGGGAAATAAAAAGTTAAAGCTTTAAAAAAATTGGGGACCATCGGGGACGGTTCTCTTGGTCCATGATTCTTGGACCAAGAGAACCGTCCCCAAATGGTCCCTTTACTCGCGATTTTTAAGAACTTCCGCGGGTGTCATGCGGTTAAGCTTACCCGTAAGAAGCAGGCTGACCAGGTTATAGAAGATAATGATCACGACATAGATGATGATGTAGTAGTACCACTCAAACTTAAGCGGCAGGCCGCAGGCTACGTTTGCGATAAACATCGGAAACATCTTATCAGTGATGATCTTGGCAAGAGGTATTGCAATAAGCGCTCCTACTGCAATGACGGTTTTGTTGCCGTCAAGGTAAAGCTTTCTGACTTCTTTTTTATTAAAGCCGAAGATCTTCATAAGTGAGATTCCGAATGACGCCTTGTCGATCATAACTGAGGTCATAAGGTACATTACAAGGCAGAAGATCACGCTGCTCATTCCTATCAAAAGAGTAAAGACAGGCGCCATGAGATCCACGAATACGCCCGATGCTTTGTCGATATCCGCCTTGGTCGTTACAGCGTAGAGTCTTCCCTCTTCGATATCCAGTTCATGATCTGCCATAACCGCATTGTAGTAATCATCGGATTCTCCGAAGAGTTCTCTCATACTGTCAATATCCATGAATACCGTAAGTCCTACGGAATATGGAACAATCTCCTCAACGGTAAATGCATAATCCATGTCATTGGCATTATCTGTAAGGATAAGTTTGTCGCCTACATTAACTCCGTACTTGCTTGCAACGGCATCGGAAATGACGATCTTATTTTTACCGGGGACTGTGGTGACATCTATATAAGGATTGTCATCATCGATACCCATAACAGTAACATCGATCGTATATCCGAGACTTTCTTTCTGAAGCGAGGTAACAAAGCATGCCTCACCACCTTCGGGAACTTCTTTCGTCGGATACTTATATGTGTACATGTACGAATAATGCGTATCCCTGCTCGAGTATTCTCCGATGTGTTTACACAGCACGTAACAGTTAAGTCCCATCATAAAGATCATGAGAGAGATCGCCATTCCGAAGATTACGGTAAGAACCGCTCTCCTTTCACGAAGCATCTGTCTGATCTTAAACTTCCTGATAAAGGGCATATTGGGAAGTGAGACATCCTTACTCTTCGAAACTTTCTGCTCGTTCCTGATAAGAGATAGTGCGGTTCTCGACAGGCTCTTATTGATAACAAGAAAGTTAACGATAGCACTGACAACGGGAGGCATCACCACGGCATATACGATCAGATATGCGGGAACGACTTTGTCGAATACAGGGACCGAATAATAGTTGTAAGAATCGGACATCTGCCAACTGCTTCCGAAACCGCTAAGGCCTACAGCTGCCCCACATATTCCGCCGAGAAGCGAAATGATCGTCGGCATAAAAATGTAATGCTTAAGAAGATCTTTTTTCTTCACACCCAGTGCATAAAGTGCGCCGATCGTTGAGCTTTCTTCCCTGATCTGATTGATCACAAATACAGAAAGCACGTATGTGAAAAGAATGATGACGACAATTCCGTCTACCAGTCCGACGGTCTTGTTGATCTCGATATCTCCGGCAGCTCCGCCTATTCGAAGATTGTCTTCTTTTAACAGGAATGCGGTTAAATTGTCAGGGGAAGAACTAAAGATCTCATCAAGGAGTTCATCGGACTTATCCTGCAGTTCCTTCACACCGTCATAAAGTTCCGTTGTTCCGTCGTAAAGCTGCCCTGCTCCGTCATATAATTCCTCCGCGCCTTCCCTCAGTTCTCCGGATCCTTCATATGCTTCATGCACCGCATCATTAAGATCCGACATTCCATCAACAAGAGGTTTTACACTGTCGGAAGCTCCCGGAATAACGGATAATGATTTCTTAAGTTTCTTTACTCCGTCGTATAACTTTTCGCTTCCTTCCGCAATCTGTCCGAGACCGTCCTCCAGTTCCTTGGCGCCGTCAGCAAGTTCCCCGGCTCCGGCGTAAAGTTCACCCGCACCTTCATTAAGTTCGCGAGCCCCGTCAACCAGTTCACTTATTCCGTCACGTATCTCATCTTTCTTACCGTATGAATCTTCAAGCAGTTCCTGATAGTAGGGATCGTCAACGGATTCATAATCGAATTCAAAATCCTTGATCATCTGCTTGAGATCGCCCGAACTCATAACTCCGTTCAGAACAAACGCATAGGTCAGATCTTCCGTTCCGGTCTTTGCTATTTCTCTTAAGTGATCGTACCCTTCCGCAGATACGAATCCCGTTCCGAAAACAGTACTGTCAACCGCGGTATCGGTAAGCTTTTTAAGGGGCGCATCATAATCAACGGAACTTCCGATTCCGGTAACCGTTATTTCTTCTCCGCCGATGATAAGAATATTTCCGACACTAATGTCATGAACTTCGCAGTATCTTTTCTCAAGTACGATCTCATTTGCGGCAGCCGCTTCTCTTCCGCAGTCAAGGACCGGGGTATCGATCAGCGTTCTGTTTTCAAATACTCTGATAACGGAACCGTCATCAAGAGTCATGTCATAGCTGATATGAGGCTCGATCGTTACTCCTGCGCTCCTGATCTCATCAAGTTGCGCCTCGGAAAGCGGATTAAACACGGTAAACTGTCCGTCCTCGATATGGCTTTCCGTCTGGTTCTTTTCCGTTCCCCTGATTATGACTTCGGCTGCATCAACCAGGGCAATAACTATATACATACAAAGGGCGATCATAAGAAACAGCGATCCGAGTCTGAAAAAATCCGCCCTTATCTGTCTGGGAAATCTTTTCCTCAAAATTCTGTTCATTACAGATCCTCCAATTCGCTTGCGGGAATTCTTGTTTCGTTCATGTACTCTTTCTTAACAATGCCGTCCTTAAGGAAGATCACCTTATGGACCATGTTCTTGATCGAGTTGTTATGGGTTACGATCAGCATCGTTGTTCCGTACTTTGCATTGATCTGTTCGAGAAGAATCAGAATGTCCCTGGATGTATTCGAATCAAGTGCGCCGGTGGGTTCATCGCATAAAAGGAGCTTGGGATTTTTGATAAGAGCCCTTGCGATGGCGCATCTTTGCTGCTGTCCGCCGGAGAGCTGGGCGGGAAATTTGTTCTGATGTTCTGTAAGTCCAAGCACATCAAGAAGCTCATCCATGTTAAGGGGATCCTTGGTGAGATACTCACAGACCTGAATGTTTTCTTTTACCGTAAGGTTGGGGACCAGATTGTAAAACTGGAAAATAAAACCGAGGTTATCCCTTCTGTAATCGGAAAGGGCCGCATTTTTCATTCCGAAGATCTCGGTACCGTCAACGGTGATGGACCCGGAATCCATGAAATCAAGACCGCCTATGCAGTTTAAAAGAGTGGACTTGCCCGAGCCCGATGTTCCCTGGATAACACACATCTGACCCTTTTCGACTCCGGTGTTCACGCCTTTGAGAACCTGAACGTAACTGCCGCCCGCGCCATAGCTTTTTTTGACATCTTTGATCTCAAGATACATTTTTTCATTTCCTCTCTTTCAACATAACAATGTTATGTAAATGTTATTTTTTTCCGCTTCAACAAAAAGGATTTCTCCGATCTGCGAAGCGGTTAATTGCGGAACTTATTCTTTTACCATTGCAAGCTGTATCCAGCCCGCTACGAGATAATTCAGGATGCCTCTGAGTCTCTGCTTTGCCTTTTCTACATCCTTCTCGTGCTGTATGACATGAATGAATGCATCGACCGAAATATGCGCCATCCAATGGGACATGTACTCATCGTAGGTATACCCTTTGATATTCGCCATCATCGCAGGAATCGACTTATCAAGCATCGATACAAATTCATCGACTACATTTTCGTATACCGTGTTTTCCGAAGAGTTGAGAAGAAGCATGAAGCTTTCATAATTTCCGTAGATATGTCCGACCACCAGATCACTTATCTCGCTGTGATCCGTATCGGCCTGTTCAATGGAGGTTAGCTTTGCTACAGCTTTAGCGTCCTCGGTGAAATGCTTAAACATTATCGCCTTCAGTTCCTTCAGCGGCGGATCGACGATCGCAGCAAAAAGATCCGCTTTGTTTTCAAAGAAAAAATACAGCGCACCGGTCGTTACCCCGGCATTTGCGCAGATCGTCCTGAGCGAAGCTTTGTTATAACCTTTTTCCAGGAATTCTTTCTTGGCAGCTTCGATCAGAAGCTCCCTTGTATCCTGTTCACCGTCTCTTTTCATACCAATCTCCGAACTTGATAACAATGTTACGTAACGCGGTTATCTTATATTGTTCCGTCAATTATGTCAAGAGTTGGACCAGGGGGACGGTTCTGTCGTTCCACATGGGTCTTGTGGAACGACAGAACCGTCCCCCTGGTCCAATCCCTCCCCGGATAAATCATCTGCTTAAGAATACTTCAAATTCCATCTCGCTCTTTTCCGCATCCGCTCTGGCATAGATCTCGCCTTCAAGTCTGCGTGCGATCTCGAAGCTTTCAAAAAGTCCGATACCGCTGCCTTCGATGCCTTCGGAGTTGGATCCTCTCCAGAAACTGTTGAAGATAAAAGGAAGTTCCTTTTTATCCAAAACCTTACCTTTGTTTCTGACCGATATGTAATATCCCTCTTCGTCTTTTCGGATATTAACGAAGATGCCTTCACCGTTTCCGTACTTGATCGCGTTTTCCATAAGTTGTGACAGGATGTGGCAAAGACCGTTCTTGTCACTCTTTATCATCGTATTATCTTCAACTTCGAACTTGTACGGGATCCTGAGGACATCAAGTCTCTTTGAGTACTCTTCCATGAGGAAATCTGTTAATTCATTCAGATAAAAAGATCTTATCTCTGGTTCAAAATCCACAACTCCGCCGGACGCTTTATCGATGAGCTCCTTAACGATCTCCGTAATATCATCCGCATTCTTTGAAATCTTCGATGCTACTTCGGCATCGCTTTCATTTACTTTTCCGTCAGGCTGATAAAGTCCCGTCTCTATCGCATCCGCATAGAGCTTGATATTAGCGACGGGAGTTTTGATACCGTGAGCAATGGTTGTGAGCATCGTAAGATGATCTCGGCTGAGTTCGTTGATCCTCTTCCTGTCACTTGCCAGCTTATCGTTTAACATGTTGATTCCCCAGGTGAAACGTCCGAAGAGACGGTTCTTTGTCTCGGGGAGTTTTTCGGTAAGCTGGTTCTTCGAAAGTTTTTCCGGATAAGAAGCGAATTTATTGAAAGGCTTGAGAACATACGAATTGATATAGATGCATATTCCAAATGTTATCGCAAAACAAACCGCAATAACGATATTCATAAGGATGCGTAAACTGCCGTATCCGGATTCGACGAATTCAAATATCACGAATCCCATAGTCGTTCCGTCACGCCCGAGCATCCAGACTTTTTCGAATTCTTTGTCTCTGTTCAAAAGAGTGACACCTGTGTCGGAATATTCCGCAGAGATATAATAAACTCTTTCAGGAAGGCTTAATTGTCCGTACTCTGAAGCATAATCGCGGGTGTGTGCGAAGTAAACATCATCTATGACTGAAGTAACGATTTCTTCCGTAAGTTCATCCGCAGAGTATGCTTCACAGCGTGATTCTATCTCATTAAATACCCTGTTCATCAGGACATAGATATCCTCTTCCTGCTTACTGCTCAACGGCACAAACAACAGGTTTGCCGCCACAAAGATACACACAAACAAAGAGACCGTCATGATATAGAATTTTCCGGATCTCTTCATTATTAATTTCCTCCGAACTGATATCCCACTCTCCAAACCGTTTTGATAAGTTTGGGATTTTTGGGATCTTCCTCAAGTTTTTCTCTCAGCCATCTTATATGAACATTGAGACTTCCGAGATCACTGAAGCAATCGACTCCCCAGATTTCATTAAAGAGCTTGTCCTTATTAAGGATCTGCTCGGGATGTCTCATCATATACTCGAGAAGCTCATATTCCTTACCCGTTATCGAAACAGGCTTATCATCTTTGTAAACAGATTTGGTCGCTACATCCAGCGTAATGTTTTCATATGTAAGAAGCTGTCTGTCCTCAGCAAGATCATAGGTTCGCTTCATAAGAGCCTTTATCTTAAGCCCGAGTACCTTAAAAGAAAAGGGCTTGTCGATATAATCGTCGGCACCCACTTCAAAGCCGAGAACCTTACTCTGTTCATCGGTCTTGGCACTCATCATAAGAACCGGAAGTTTCTGATCCCTTCTGATCTCCTGAAGAGCTTCATAACCGTTCATTCCCGGAAGCATAACGTCAAGAAGCAGCATCTTAAATGCTGCTTCTCCGACCAGTTTTAATCCATCTTCCGCATTCTTTTCCCACGCTACGGAATACCCTTCGCGTTTAAGAAAATCCGTGATAAGTTGTCCGAGTTCTTCGTTATCCTCAATCACGAGAATATCTGTCATCTCATTTATCTCCGTAATTACCTACGAGTATAT
>JAEEGK010012950.1_pt1 | contig 18874 bp, 12 predicted proteins | sample 8958771 | NCBI WGS metagenome assembly JAEEGK01 (sample SAMN16246547, study PRJNA631951) | gut metagenome | biome: gut microbiome; feature: rumen; material: SC-attached | host: Bos | place: Iran: Karaj | collected 2018-10
CCTGGAACCCGGAAGGCGGGAGGCCGGGTGCGACGAGGCGGGCCGCGGGCCTCTCGCCGGCCCCGTCTATGCCGCCGCCGTGATCCTGCCCCCGGACTTCTTCCACCCCCTGCTGAACGACTCCAAGCGTATGAGCGAGAAGGCGCGCGACGAGCTGCGCCCCATCATCGAGCGGGAGGCCGTGGCCTGGGCCGTCGAGGCCGTGAGCGCCGCGGAGATCGACCGGCTCAACATCCTGGGCGCTTCGCTCGAAGGGATGCGCCGCGCCGTCCGCAGCCTGGCCGTGCGGCCGGATTTCCTGCTCATCGACGGCAACCGCTTCAAGCCCTTCGACGGCTACCCCTACCGCACCGTCGTGCACGGCGACGCCACCTACGCCAGCATCGCCGCCGCATCCGTGCTCGCCAAGACCTGGCGCGACGAGCGGATGCGCGAGCTCGCGAAACAGTATCCCGAATACGGCTGGGAGCACAATATGGGCTACCCCACGCCCGAGCACATCGCCGCCATCAAGGAGCACGGGCTCTGCCCGGAGCACCGCCGCTCCTTCCATCCGAAAGAGCTCGAATTGACATTATTCTAGAAATAGTCTATCTTTGTCTTCATGAAAAGATTCCTGATCACCCTCGCGGCCGCGCTTATGCTTGCGCCCGCCTCCCTCTTCGCCGATGAAGGCATGTGGATGCTCCCGTTGCTCGAAAAAATGAACGCCGACGCGCTCCGCAACCTGGGATCCCGCCTCACCCCGGACCAGATCTACAGAGTCAATCACTCGTCCATCAAGGACGCCATCGTGCAGTTCGGCGGCGGATGCACCGCCGAGATCATCTCCGGCAGCGGCCTGCTTGTCACGAACCACCACTGCGGCTACGGCCAGATCCAGGCCCTCTCCTCCACGGAGCACAACTACCTGGAGGACGGATATTTCGCCCTGTCCCGCAATGAAGAACTCCCGTGCCCGGGCCTGACCGTCCGCTTCCTGCAGAGCATGGCGGACGTGACCGACGACCTGGCCGCCGGCAAGAGCCGCCAGGAGCTGATCGCCGCCGCGGAGAAGGAGAATCCCAACTGCCAGGTGCGCATCGTCAGCTTCTACAACGAGAACGTCTTCTACCTGATCGTCTCCAAGATCTACCGCGACGTGCGCTTCGTGGGCGCCCCGCCGGCAGCCTCCGGCAAGTTCGGCGGCGACACCGACAACTGGATGTGGCCCCGCCAGACCTGCGACTTCTCCATGTTCCGCGTCTACGCCGACGCCAACAACGAGCCGGCCGACTACTCCCCCAGCAACGTCCCGATGCGCCCACGCCAGTTCCTGAACGTCTCCCTCAAGGGCGTGCACGAAGGTGACTTCGCCATGATCATGGGTTACCCGGGCAGCACGCAGCGTTTCCAGACCGCCGCCCAGCTTGAGGACATGCTCGCCACCAACGACGTCCGCATCGCCGCCCGCGGCGTGCGCCAGGACGTCCTCTGGAAGGCCATGCGCGCCGACGACAAGGTCGGCCTGCAGTATGCCAGCAAGTATTCCGGCTCCTCCAACGGCTGGAAGAAGTGGATCGGCGAGAAGGAAGCTTTCGAGGCCCTCTCCGTCATCCCCCGCGAGGAGCAGAAGGAGCGTGACCTCACCGCCTGGATCAACCAGGACGCCACCCGCCGTGCCGCTTACGGCAGCGCCATCAACACCATCGCCGAGACCGTCCGCAACACTTCCGCCCCGAAGCTGGCCTCCGCCCTCCTCTCCGAGACCGTCGGCCGCATCGAGATCCTCAGCTTCGCCTCCGCCGTGAACCGCTCGGTGCAGGCCCTCAGCGGCGGCGCCCCGGCCGGACAGGGCCGTCCCGGCCCCGCCCCGCAGCGCCCGCAGATGAGTGAGGAAGAACTGATCGCCTCCGTCATCCAGGCACTCCGTGGCCAGTACAAGGACTACAACGCCGACGTGGACCGCGACGTGGCCGTGGCCGTGATCGACCACTACAAGGCCAACGTCAACCCGGCCGACGCCATCCAGATCAAGGGCAAGAGCATCCTCGGCATGGACACCCAGAAGCTCGTTGACAACATCTTCAAGAAGAGCATCTTCACCTCCGAGGAGAAGCTGACCGCCAAGCCCGTCACCGCCAAGGTGCTGGCCGCCGACCCGGCCGTGCAGTTCGCCCAGGCGGTCACCGCCGCTTCCGCGCCGCTCAGCCAGGCCTCAGCCGCAGGCCGCGAGGACCTCGCAGCCGCCACCAAGGCCTACGGCGCCGCCCTGCTCGAGTGGAACGCCGGCAAGCCCAGCTACCCCGACGCCAACAGCACCTGCCGTCTCACGTACGGAACCGTCAAGAGCTACGAGCCCAAGGACGGTGTGCTCTATAAATACTACACCACCCTCAAGGGCGTGATGGAGAAGGAAGACCCGGACAACTACGAGTTCCGCGTCCCCGCCAAGCTCAAGGAGATTTACAACAACAAGGACTACGGCCAGTACGCCAACGAAAACGGCGAGCTCGTGGCCTGCTTCCTGACCAACCTCGACATCACGGGCGGCAACTCCGGCAGCCCGGTGTTGGACGCCGACGGCAACCTGATCGGCCTGGCGTTCGACGGCAACTGGGAGGCGATGAGCGGCGACGTCCTGTTCGACCCCGACCTGCAGCGCTGCATCTGCGTGGACATCCGCTACGTCCTGCTGATGGTGGACAAGTTCGCCGGCGCCGGCTACCTCCTCAATGAAATGAACCTTGTAAAAGAATAATGGACAGAGAAGACATTCTGCAAGCCCTGCGGGAAGTACAGCATCCCGCCCGCCAGGACCGCGACATCGTGGACCTCGGCATGGTGCACGACATCGAGATTTCAGAAAACGGTGTGGTCGTCACGCTGGGATTTCCCAAGCGGCGGGACCCCCTGACCGAGTATTTGGTCGGCAGCGCCCGGGCCGCCCTCATCCGCCACCTCCCCTCCTCCGTGAAACCGGAGGTCCGGGCCGTGGTCGTCGACGAGGTGAAGCCGAAGAAAAAGACCCTCGATCTGGGCCTTGAGCAGCTTGCAGAAGTCCGTCATATCATCGGCATCGCCTCCGGCAAGGGCGGCGTGGGCAAGTCCACCGTCGCCGTCAACCTGGCCTGCGCGCTCGCGCGGATGGGCTACCGGGTGGGCCTCGCCGATGCGGACGTGTACGGACCTTCCGTCCCGGTGATGACCGGGACGGAAGGCGCCGTGCCGGCCGCAGAACCCGGCGCGGAAGAGGGCCAGGAGCTCTTCATCCCGCTGGAGAAATACGGCGTCAAGTGGATGTCCATCGGCTATTTCGCCGCCCGGGGCCAGGCCCTGATCTGGCGCGGCCCGATGGCTTCCGGCGCCCTCAAGCAGATGATCCTGCAGGTCAAGTGGGGCCCGCTGGACTACCTGCTCATCGACATGCCCCCGGGCACGGGCGACATCCACATCAGCATCGTGCAGGACATTCCGCTGGAGGGAGCCGTGATCGTCACGACGCCCCAGACCGTGGCCCTCGCCGACGTGGAGAAGGGCGTCAACATGTTCCGCAACGAGAATGTGAACCGGCCCATCTTCGGCCTGGTCGAGAACATGGCCTGGTTCACCCCGGAGGCACATCCGGACGAGAAATACTACATTTTCGGCAAGGACGGCGGCGCGCAGATGGCACGCGAGCTGGGCATCGACCTGCTGGGGCGGATCCCGCTCGTGCAGGGGATCCGCGAGAGCGGCGACGCCGGCGAGCCCGTGGCCCTGGGCAGCCGCCCGGACGGCCTCGCCTTCCTCGAACTCGCCGGAAAGCTCGCCGAAAAACTCGGATAACCAATGGAAGTCCGCGCAAAAAAAAGTCTGGGACAGCACTTTCTGACCGACCTCTCAGTCGCTCAGAAAATTGTTACCTCCTTGTCCGCCGAGCGTGTTCGGGACGTTCTGGAAATCGGACCGGGGATGGGGGTCTTGACCCAGTATTTATTGCAGCGGGAAGACATCGACCTGAAGCTGGTGGAACTGGACGGCGAGTCCGTCGATTACCTGCTGACGCATTTCCCGGGGATGCAGGGACGCCTCTACCAGGCCGACTACCTGCGCCTGGACATCCACAAACTGTTCCCGGGCCCCTACCGGGTGATCGGCAATTTCCCCTACAACATCTCCTCGCAGATCTTCTTCAAGATCCTGGACGACAAGGACCGCGTCCCGGAAGTGGTCTGCATGATCCAGAAAGAAGTGGCGGAACGCATCGCCGAACAGCCCGGCAGCAAGACCTACGGCATCCTGTCCGTGCTGCTCCAGGCCTGGTACGACATCGAATATCTGTTCACCGTGGGCTCCGGCGCCTTCGCCCCGCCTCCCAAGGTCCAGTCCGCCGTGATCCGCCTGCGGCGCAACGCCCGCACGGATCTCGGCTGCGATGAAAAATTGTTCAAGACCGTGGTGAAGACCGCTTTCAACCAGCGCCGCAAGACCCTGCGCAACGCCCTCAGGCCGCTCTTGCCGGACGGCTTCGACGCCTCCGACCCGGTCTTCGACCTGCGCGCCGAGCGCCTCGGCGTCGAAGACTTCGCCACCCTGACCAAAATGCTTACCCCTCAAATCAATTATTAGCCATGAAAAAGTCCTTTCTCCTCCCGCTGATGGCGGCAGCAGCCATCATCAGTGCCTGCAACAACGGCTCCGGCACCACAGAGCTGGGTTATGACCCGGATGCCCAGCAACTCCAGATCGGCAAAGACATCGCCGTTGTCCAGACGACCTATGGCACCGTCAAAGGCTTCATCTACCAGAATGTCAACACGTTCCTGGGCATCCCGTACGGTGATGACACCAGCGGTGAGAACCGCTTCATGCCTCCGAAACCCCCGAAACCCTGGGATGGCGTCCTGCCCACGGTCTGGTATCCGACCTCGGCCCCGCAGCGCCCCTACACCGAGGGCGCAACGCCCTACGCCCAGTTCCGCGACCGCTGGAACTACGACGGTTTCGGCGAAGACTGCCTCAAGCTCAATGTCTGGAGCCCGGGGCTTGATGCCGCCAAGCGGCCGGTCCTCGTATGGCTCCACGGCGGCGGATTCTCGGCCGGCAACGGCGTAGAACAGGACGGCTACATGGGCGGCAACTTCGCCCGGCGGCACGACGTCGTGTTCGTATCCCTCAACCACCGGCTCAACAGCTTCGGATTCAGCGACTTCGCTGCTGTCGGCGGCGAGAAGTACAAGCACTCCGGCAACGTCGGCATGCTCGATATCATCTTCGCCCTCCAATGGGTGCACGACAACATCGCGGCGTTCGGCGGAGACCCGGGCAACGTGACCATCATGGGCCAGAGCGGCGGCGGATCGAAAGTGACCATCGCTGCGGCCATGCCTGCTGCCAAGGGTCTGGTCCACAAGGCCTTCGCCATGAGCGGCGGGTCCACGGCGGCCTCCGACAAGACCTATGCCGAGGGGCTTGGCGCACAGATCCTCAAGACCGCCGGCCTCAAGCCTTCGCAGATCGACAAACTGCAGCAGATGCCCTGGCCGGAGTACTTCGCCCTGGCCAACAAGGCGGCGGCCGAGTACAACGCTTCCCTGCCCGCCGGTCAGCGCTACCGGGGATTCAGCCCCGTGGCGGACGACGTGGACATCCCCATCGGCGACTTCTTCACTTCCGGACGCGACGACGTCCCTTGCGTGCCGATGATCCTCTCCACGACCACCAACGAATTCGTCTCCGACCGCGACACGCCCGAGCAGGAGGACCTCACCCGGGAAGATATCGTGAAGATGATGACGCGCAACTATGGCGAGAATGCCGGGGCCATCTATGACGAATTCGACCGGATCTTTCCCGGCAACAGCCCCTTCGGCGTCTATTCCATCGTGAGTTCGTCCCGCCAGAACGTCATCCGGATCGCCAATAACAAGTTGGCGCAGGGACAGCCGGTCTACCTGGCCTGGTTCAACTGGTATCCGCACATCTTCGACGGCCTGCCCCGGGCGTTCCACTGCCTGGACATCAGCTTCTGGTTCAACAACACGGACCTGATGTACTCCCACACGGGCGGCGGCAAGGAGCCGCGCGTGCTCTCCGACAAGATGGGTGACGCGCTGGAGGCCTTCATGCGCACCGGCGATCCCAACACCGGCAAGAAGGACGGCCTGCCCAACTGGCCGCGCTATACCGAGGAGGAAGGTGCGACGCTGATCCTGAACAACGTCTCCCGCGTCGAGAACGATCCGGACCGCGCCGCCCGCGCCCTGATGCAGTAACCCGTCAGCGGCAGCTCTCTATAAATAACGCATTTCAATAAACTGCGTGGTCGAGGACCAGCGGTAGTTCCCGGCGTTCCCCTTTTTCAACCGTAACAGGGCTCAGCCAGCCTTGACCGTCACTATAGGACTGGACGAGTCCGCCATCATCCAGGATAAAGACGGAATACTCCCCCGCCGGAAGCGGGATCTCATAAAAGCCGTTCCTGGAACTGGCAGACCGGGCTACGCATGCGGTCGGCATGACCTTCGGATCCACCTTGGGTCCATATACCTTGATGGCCAGCAGATCTGCGTTGTTTGTCTTTTCATAGACGTACACTTCCCGCTGGACGGGACGCTCTCCGCGGTTTGGGTTATACCCGTACGTAGGCATCCAGTCGCCGTAACGCTCGATGACAAAACCATAGATTCCCTCCCGGATGGTGGGTTCGGTCTGGAGTTTGGTGCAGCCCGCAGTCAGTATCGACAGCAGGAAGGTCAGGGAGAAGAATGCCGTACGCAGTCGCATATAGTTTTTTTCTTTAATAACGGACTGTCGGCCGGAAACTGCCTGCCACGGAAAAATAGTTTCTTTCCTAATGCCGTCGAGGGTCCAGCTGTTGGACCCTCGACGGCATTTTGGGGCTATTTTGCTGTTGAAGGTCCTTCGTCTGGACCTTCGACGGCAGTTCTCCGGCGGAGGGCCGGGAGGGCGGCGCCGAGGATGGCGCCGAGCGCGGCGAGGATCAGCAGGATCGAGCTGGCGCGCGAGACGGCCTCTCCGCGCCGGTAGGACGGCGGATCGAAACGCATCACCAGCGTGTGGTCGCCGGCCGGCACCTGCGCGGCGCGCAGCAGGGTGCCCTCCAACTCGATGGGAAGCACTTCTCCGGTGTCCTCGACCGTCAGGGTCCAGCCGACGGGATAGTAGACTTCGCTGAAGACCAACCGGGCGGCCTCGGGGGTGCTATAGTGGTAGCGCAGTTCGTTGGGGGCGTAGGAGGTCAGTACGACGGAGGCGGCAGCTGCCCCCGCTCCGCTATCGGGCTGCGCTTCGCTGACGCCCTCCGTCGTCTCTGTCAGCAATCCGGCATTTCCGAACCAGGCGTTGCCTTTGGCGTAGGGGTATTTCAACGGGGGCATCTCGCTGTCCAGGATGATGTAGCGGCAGTTCATCTCCGCCAGGCCGGGGAGGTACGGCAGGGCGGCTTCGGCCTCCTGGAGGGTCTTGGCAGCGCTGACGGCCTTGTAGACCTGGTTGATCTCTCCCGTGAGTGTACTCTCGATGAACTCCTGGTAGCGCTGGAGCTTGGCGGGCGAATAGCCGCCGATGTTCTTGTGCCAGTAGGAGGGATGGGAGTCGTTGAAGACATTGACCGTGAGGTCGAGCACGCGGTAAGAAGGATCGGTATCCGAAAGGATCAGCTCATCCACCGGGCGCTTGTTGAACTGGCTCTGGAAGGAGCGCGGCGAGACAAAGTCGTCCGCGCCCAGGTAGCGCTTGCCCACAACACCGAGGTCCAGCAGGATCAACAACGCAATGAGCAGACTGGCCGTCAAGCGGCGTCCCTGGCCAATCTCAGGCTGCGTGGCAAAGGTTTTCTTCGCATCTTTCGGGACCCCCGTACCCCACCAGAGCAACGCGAACGAAGCGACGATCAGCCCCAGTGAGCGCATGGCGTCCACGACCAGCAGGTGCCGGCGGTCCGCGACGAGTGCGTCCACGAGCACGTCGGGCTGGCCGGCATCCGAGCTTCCGCTGAACGAACCGGCGATGCCGGGCAGCAGCGCGCAGAGCAGGCAGAAGCCTCCGGTGATGGCGGCGGCGATCCAACCTTTCTGCCGGAAAAAGTCCGCCGCATCCGGCTGTTTCACGATGCGGTCCAGCGCCAGGAAGCCGAGCATCGGCAGAGTGAACTGCAGCACCACGAGCGCCATCGACACCGTTCGGAACTTGTTGTAAAGCGGCGCAACATCGTAGAAGAACTTCGTGAAAGCCATGAAATGGCTGCCCAGGGCGAGCAGCACGGCGAGCACCGTGCCCGCCACGAGCCACCACTTCTCCTTGCCGCGGAAGGCGAACAGGCCCAGCACGAAGAGGAAGATGGTGATGGCCCCCATGTACATCGGCCCGGCCGTGAAAGGCTGCGGGCCCCAGTAGAGCGGAAGGTTCTTCGAGACTTCCTTGAGGTTCGGCTGGCCGGCCTGCTTGAGCAGGTCGTAGGTCTCGGAATGCTTCGGGTTGACCGCCCCGGCGGACGAGCCGCCGTTGAAATTGGGAATCAGCAGGTTGGGAAGCTCCTCCCAGCCGTAGGACCAGGCCGTGGCGTAGTCGAGGTCGAGGCCTTTGGCGCCGGCGCCGCCCTCGGCGGCCTGCGTGCTGCCGCCGCGCATGGAGTACGGCGTGTATTCCATCGTGGGCAGGAGCTTGATGGCGTTGGTGGCGATGCCGGCGACGCCCAGGACCAGCAGCAGCGCGGATGCGGCGAAGAAGCGGCCCCAGAGGCCTTTCTTCCAGATTGATACGACCAGGACGATGACGTAGATGAGGATCAGCAGCGCGAGGTAGTAGGTGATCTGCGGGTGGTTGGCCTTGACCTGGAAACTCAGCGCCAAGCCGAACAGGGCGGCTCCCAGGACGGCCATCGGCAGCCAGTTCTTCTTCTTGATCTGGTTGTAGGTAAAGATCAGCGCGGCGAGGACCCACGGCAGGAAAGCCAGGGCCTGCATCTTGGTGTTGTGGCCGACCTGGATGATCTGCAGGTTGTAGGAACACAGGGTCACGGCAATGGCGCCGCCCACGGCGACGAGCGGGTGGATGCCCAGGGCGAGCATCAGCAACCAAGCGCCGAGCAGCGACAGGAACAGATAGGTCGCGGGACGGCGGCCTGTCAGCAGGAGATCATAAATGCCCTGCGTCCAGTCGCCCTTGGTGGAGGCGTGGATCGTGGCCGTGGGCATGCCGCCGAACATCGACTCCGTCCAGGCCGTCTGGTCATCGGGGTGCGCGGCATTCCACTCCATCATCTCGTGGGACATGCCCTGCCAGCCGGAGATGTCGCTCTGGTTGACAATCTTGCCGCCCAGCACCTGGGGCACATAGGCGTAGGAGAGGACGAGCAGGCCGACGACGATGCCGGCGTATAGGAGGATTTTCTTTTTCATGGCAGTATCTCTGTCAGCTGCGCCGTGAGGGCGCGGCGGGTGTATTTCTCGATTCCGGCTGTCTGCGGGTGCTCCGCATCCAGGAAGGACAGGAGTTCGTCGGTCTTGTCCCAGTCGAACATCTCCCCCGCCCCGGCGTCCCGCAGGACCGCCGCTGCGGCCCCGTCCTCCTGGCCGATGCCCAGGACGGGCCGGCGTGCGGCGAGGTACTCGAAGATCTTGCCGGGCAGCACCTTGGCATACTCCGGCTCCTGGCGCAGGGGCAGCAGGAGGATGTCCGCGGCGCGCTGCTCGCGGACCGTTTCGTCATGGGGCAGGTAGCCCAGCTCGACGAGGTTGTCTCCGAGCCCACGGGCGCGGATGGCATCCGTGATGGCGCGGTCCACCTTGCCGGCCAGGCGGATCTGCAGCCGGGAGCGGAAGGCCGGATCGGCCGCGCAGCGCCGCGCGAGGACATCCCACAGGTTCAAGGGATTCCCGTCCGCCGCGAACAAGCCGGTATGCACGAGGCGGAATTTGATGTGAGATTCCGGGTCAAGCCCGGAATGACAACGGTCAAGCCCGGAATGACTACGGTCAAGCCCGGAATGACTTCCTTTCGTCATACCGGACTGCGATCCGGCATCTCCGCTCCCGCCGAAATCGTCCTCGTCGAAGCCGTTCGTGATCAACACGACCGGGGTCCGGGTCTTCGCCTGGAAGTCCTTCTGTACCAGCGGAGTGACGCTGATCACGGTGTCCGCCTCGTCGAGCACTGACTGCTCCAGTCGATGCTGCCGGCGGTCAGATGCGGGGGTCAGACCCAGATGCTTGTAGTAGAACATCTCCGTCCACGGGTCGCGGAAATCCGCAATCCAGTGTACGCCGAGCGCGCGCTTGAGACCCCGCCCGATGAGGTGCACCGAGTGGGGCGGGCCCGTGGTCACGACGGCGTCCACGGGGTGCTCCCGCAAGTATTCCTTCAGGAAACGGACCGACGGGCGCACCCAGCCGATCCGGGGATCCGGGATGAAGCAGTTGCCCCGGATCCAGAGAGAGAGGCGCTTCTTCCAGGATTTCTTCTGGGCATTGACGGGATTGACCTCCTCCCCCTGCTTGCCGCCCGTCAGCCGGCGGTAGACGGCGTACGGCTCCGTGATGTGCGTCTTGATGACTTCCGCGCAGGCGGGGATGTCGGCGAGCAGGCTCTCGTCGCGCGCGAGCTGCTCGGGGTTCTCCGGCGTATAGACGACCGGCTGCCAGCCGAACTGGGGCAGGTATTTGCTGAACTTTACCCAGCGTTGGACCCCCGAACCGCCGGTCGGGGGCCAGTAATAGGTGATGATCAGCAGACGTTTCACCGCTTGTATCCCTCCAGGTTGGCTTTGACGGTCTCCCAGTCATAGTACGGTCCCTCGACAGGCTCGAGGCCGCGGAGCAGGCGCTCCTGCTCCTGGTAGAGGAACTTCACGAGGACATGGCCCTCCCGGTTGCGATAGAAGATCATCTGGAGGTTGCTGGCCATCGGGATGTTCCAGAATCCCAGCCAGTTGTCGCAGATGTCCTCAACGGCGTAGCGCTCGCCCACGCCCTCGATGCCAAGGTAGTTCACCAGGGCCATCAACGGGTAGTCGTGGCCGAAGCGGAGGTCGGCGGCCCAGGCGCCCGTGGCAATGGCTTCATCGGCCTTCTGCACGATGTCCTCCACGGCCGTGCGCGCCAGCGGCATGCGCGCCGCGCCGGCCTCGACGGAGTTGCAATGCCCCGTGTAGAGACTGATATTGCTCTGCGCCCAGCGGCGGTAGAGCGCGTCAAAAGGCAGGAAACGGAAGAGGTTGTCCTCGATGTCGAAGTCCTCGGCGATGATGGCCGTGTTCCACACGTCCTCCGTCAGGCGGCGGGGGCTCGCCACGATCCGGCGGGCCCGCTCGGGGTCCGTGAACAGGCGCGTCAGCACGCCGAGCGTGTCGTCCGGCATGGCGCCGATGTAGGCGCGGGTCTTGGCGAAGGCCGGGGCCGCAATCCGCTGCCAGCCCTCGGTATTGTCAAGGTATTTCATGAATTTCTCGCCGGTGTCCAGGCGGAAATGAAGCTTGGGATTCTGCCGGACGAGCGAATTCGTGAAGGAATTCATGCTGATGATGCAGCGCTGCACCGTGCTGGAGACCGCACGGATGCTCTTCTCGCCCTTGAAAACCTGCGGATAACGCTTATACATGCGCTCCGCGAGGGCGGCATGTTCCCGCACGCCGCGCTGCGACAGGCGACCGTCCATGCCGTCCCAGCCTTCCAGCACGCGCCTCGCCGCGACGAGCAGCGAGTCGCCGCCGGGCGTGAGAATGCCGGCTGCCCGGCCCTGCTCCAGCACGGCGATTACACCCTGGTAGGCCGTCCCGCCCCAGTTGGAGCGAGACCCGTGGCGACCATAGTGGCTGATATAGAACGGTTTATAGCCCTTCGGCGGACGCGTGTCCCGAATCGGGAAAAACTCGTAGGAATTGGTATTGTTTCCTGCACGGGTGTTGTCTTCCAGCAGGGCACGCACCGCCGCCTCGGAGCGGTGCGGCTGCGCGTACGATGCCGCGACACAGAGTGTCAGAAGGGCTGCCAGAAAGAGACTTCTTTTCTTCATTCTCAATATAATAATCTGTCAAAAACCTTGTCGTTCCACAAAGATAGCCTTTTTTATTGTTAAATTTGTGGGAGAATAACCAATACCACCGATATGCGAAAAGCTTTTCTTACCGTTTGTTTCCTGGCGGCCCTGTGCGCCGGAGCCGCGGCCCAGCCGTTGATCAAGAGCTGGGAGGGCATCCAGAAGGGCGACGTTCCGACCCTTGAGCAGAACTACAAACTGCCGCCCGTGGAGTATGCCAGCCACATCCTCTGGGGCTGGGAGGGCGCCATGGACGCCAAGATCATGAAGCAGGACCTGGACCTGATGCAGAGCGTAAACACGCGGATGATCAACATCGAGCCGGGCTACAATTTCCCCTATGAATACCTCTCCGAGGGCTGGTGGAAGATGATCAAGATGGCCGTAAATGAAGCCAAGAAACGCGACATGAAAGTCTGGCTGATCGACGACGCCAAGTACCCGAGCGGCTTTGCCGGAGGCAAGTTCTCGCGCGAGCGGCCCGACCTCAAGATGTGGGCCCTGATCCAGCTGGACGAGGCCTGGGAGGTCCCCGCGGGCGGCGAGTTCGCGGACCGCGAGGTGCCGCAGGGCGCCGTCAGCGCCGTGGCCGTGAGCCCCGGGCGGCAGAACCGCCAGCTCGAGATCAAGGACGGCAAGCTCACGTTCAATGCCGGCGTGCACCCCTGGACCATCCACTTCGCGGGCTTCGCCCACAAGAGCGGCGACACCCGCGCCGTCAACCACCCGACACGCGGCAAGGACACCACCAATTTCCTGCACGACCACCTCAACCCGGCGGCCGTGGACCAGTTCATCGAGTGGACCCACGCCGCGGCCGCGAAGGCCCTGGGCAAGGAGATGGGCCAGACCGTGATGGGCTTCCGCGGCGACGAGCCGGAGTACATGTACACCCCCTGGACCCCGAAACTCAAGGAGGTCTTCCTGGAGAAGAAGGGCTACGACCCCACGCCCTACTACGCCTCCTTCTTCGCCCCGACCCGCACCGAGATGGAGAAGCGCGTCAAGGCCGACTTCTTCGACGTGTGGTCCGGGATGTTCGCGGACAACTTCTTCAAGCGCCAGGCCGACTGGCTCGGCGAGCGCGGCATGGCGCACATCACCCACCTCAACAACGAGCACCAGATGCCCGTCAACATCGAGGCCAACGGCGACTTCTTCCGCGTGCTCAACCGCGTGCAGGTGCCGGGCGTGGACGTAATCAGCAACCATGTGGGTATCGGCGTGGACAATGATTTCCCGAAGCTGGCCTCCTCCGTGAGCCACGTCTACGGCAAGCCCCGCGCCTTCAGCGAGACGATGGGCGCCGTGCGCGGGGACCTCAAGGCCAGCAAGCAGGTGCTCAACTACCAGTTCGTCCGCGGCATCAACTACTTCGAATACAACTTCTGGAGCAGCAAGTCCCAGACGGCAGAGTCGCTCGCGCAGCGTCCGCACATGGCGGAGCTGACCGACTACATCAACCGCACCTCCTACCTCCTGTCCATGGGTGTGCCGGGTGCACGCGTGGCGATGTACTACCCCATCCAGAGCATGTGGCTGGGCAACAACCAGGTCTACTGGGACCTCTCCGAGCTGTCCCAGCTGCTGATGATCCACCAGGTGGACTTCGACTACGTGGACGACGACGCCTTCTGGGAGGCGCTCACCGTGGGTCCGGGCTACCTGGAGAACAAGAGCGGCCAGAAGTACTACACGCTCATCGTCCCGCCCGCGGACGTGATCTCCGAACGGGCCTGGGCCGTGATCGAGGAGTTCGTCTCGCTGGGCGGCAAGCTGCTCTTCTGGGGCGGCCGCCCGTCCTGGCTGGTGGGCCGGACCTTCACCCAGATGAAGCCCTTCCCCGACTGCCCCGAGGCCACCTACGAGCCCTACATGCGCTGGACGGCGCAGGTCACGGCCTCGCTGCCCGAGCCGGAGCTGCGCATCCGCGCCGAGCGTCCGACGGGCAGCTACCTGACCGGGCCCACCTCGGCCTGGCGCGTACAGCCGCGGCCCGGCCAGCTGCGCACCGCGCAGCAACAGCCGCAGGCACAGCGCCCGGCCCAGCAAAACCGCCCCACCGACTCCCAGGCCTGGGTCACCATCGAGTCCTTCAAGCGCCAGATGGGCCTGACGGAGGTCATCATCCCCACCGACAGCATCCGCTACACGCACCGGAGCCTGGATGACGGGGAACTCTATTTCCTCTTCAACGAGGGCCCGCGCGCGCAGACTTTCACGGTCGAATTCGACGCCGTGGGGCAGGTCCGCCAATGGGACGGCTTCACCGGCGAGGTCCGGGAAATCCCCGCCCGTATCGAGGACGGCAAGACCGTGCTCGAAGTCTCGCTCGAAGGCTATGACAGCGCCGTCTATACCATCTCCAAGGGCCGCGGGATCTACAACGTCCGCGACTTCGGCGCCGTCGGCGACGGCGAAAAGGTGGATACCCGCGCCATCCAGGCCGCGGCGGATGCCGCCTATGCGGCCGGCGGCGGACGCGTCGTGATCCCGGCCGGCACCTACCTCTCCGGGGCCCTGTTCTTCAAGGGCGGGGTGGACCTGGAGATCCAGGAAGGGGCCACGCTCCGCTCCACCCTCGATTCCGACGACTTCCCGCAGATCTCCACCCGTTTCGAAGGCATCGAGCACATGTTCCGCTGCGCCTTCCTCAACTTCGACCACTCCCGCGGGGTGCATGTCTTCGGCGGCGGCCTGATCGACGGGCGCGGCCAGGAGTGGCGCGAAGTCCAGAACAAGGACGGCCACTGGGGCCGCCCGCGCATGCTCTGCTTCACCGACTGCCCCGGCGGGCACATCGAGGGCCTGACGATGCTCAACCACGCCTCCTGGTGCCTGCACGTACTGTACACCGACGGCTTCGAGATCAATGACCTGCACATCAGCGTGTCCTCCTACGTGCCCAGCTCCGACGGCGTGGACATCGACTCCTCGTCCAATGTCTGGATGCACGATGTCTATACCAACGTCACCGACGACTGCCTGTCCATCAAGAGCGGCAAGAACGAGGACGGCCGGCGGGTGGCGCGCCCGAGCATGAACATCCTCGTGGAGCGCTGCAACTTCGACGGCGGCCACGGCGTGGCGATGGGCAGCGAGATCTCCGGCTGCATCCGCCACGTGGTCATCGACAACTGCGTCTGCGGCGAACAGAACAACGCCCCGGTGCGTTTCAAGAGCCAGCCCTCGCGCGGCGGCATCGTGGAGGACGTCACCTTCAGCAACATGACCCTGAACGGCTGCGGCACCTTCATCGACGCCAATATGATCTGGCGCATGGTGGAGAACTACGAGCCCTTCAACCCCCGCACCCGCCTGCGCGACCTCAAGGTCATCAACGTCAGCGGCCGCGTCCGGACCGTGGGCAACATCTACGGCGACCCGGACGCCCCGATCCCCGAAGGGACGTTCCACTTCGAGGGGTGCAAGCTCGAGGCGCAGCGTGGCTTGAATCTTGCTAATGTGGACCAGCAGGATTTCAGCGGCATCGAGATTTCCGTCCCGGAAGGCGTGGAGCCCATCCGCCGCATCCAGGTCCAGGTCGGCGGCCGCGCCAGCGGCACCCCGATCCAACAATAAACTATTGAAAATGAAAACTTTATTCGTCTCTTTCCTGATCGCTCTGGCGGCCTTTTCGGCCGCCGGATGCGACAAAACCCCTCCCGCGGACGAACCCGCCGCGGATGAACCCGTCCCCATCCGGCTCACCAAAGCGGACCAGGGCGTCCGCGACGCCTCCAACGCCTTCGGCCTGGACGTCTTCTCCCGGCTGTACGCCCTCCGGGAGGGCAAGGACGTCGCATTCAGCCCGCTGAGTCTCTCGCTCGCCCTCGCGATGGCCGCCGAAGGAGCCGAAGGCCAGACCTGGGAGCAGTTCCGCGAGGTCTGCGGCTGGAAAGCGACGACCAAAGACGAGCTCGGCGCCTTTTACAACACGATGAGCGCGGGGCTGGCGGCGGCGGATCCGCAGGTCAGCTTCTCCAGCAACAATTCGCTCTGGGCGGCGCCGGATCTCACATTGAAAGCGGACTTCAAGTCCCTGCTGGAGCGCCATTTCAAGGCGGAAAGCTACACGGTGGACTTCGCCGGGGCAGATGCGCTCGGGCGCATCAACGGCTGGTGCTCCGAGAAGACGGAGGGCAAGATTCCCCGGATGCTCGAAGACCTGGACCCGCTGACCCGGATGATGCTGATCAATGCCCTGCTCTTCAAGGCGCCCTGGCGGGACAAATGGGAGCTCGCGAAAGACCGGGCATTCCAGGGGGAGAAAGCAAGTTCGAACAAGGACTATCTGCACGGGGACAAGACGCTCGCCTATGCCGACTGCGGCAAATTCGAAGCCGTGGCCCTGCCTTATGGCAATACCGCCTATGAGATGGTGGCCTTCCTGCCGAAAGCGGGCTCGAAGCTGGAGGACGTCCTCCCCGCCATCGCACAGCAGGCCGGTTCCCTGTCCCTGACCCAGCGCCAGGCGGAAGTCTATCTGCCGGTCTTCTCCACCTCGTATTTCACCGGGGACGCCCTCTCCAAAGTCCTGATCGACAAGGGCTTGAGCCTGCCTTTCTCGGGACTGGCCGATTTCCTGGGCATCAGCGAGAGCGAGTCGCTCTTCATCAGCAAAGTCCTCCAGCGGGTGCAGGTGGACGTCACGGAGAAGGGCACCGAATTCGCCGCCGTGACCGTAATCGAGTTCCGGAAGAACACCTCCGTGGGATCCCCGGACAAGATCGTACTCGACTTCAACCGTCCCTTCGCCTACCTCATCCGCGAAGTCAGTTCCGGCGCCATCCTGCTGCTCGGCACTCTGTCGGATTAGGCAGTTTTCAGCTGCAGGCGCGTTATATAATAAAACGAAACGCAATGAAACGGTTTTTATTCTTACTGACGGCCGTCTGCGTCTGGCTGCCGGCCTGCGGCAAATTGGACCGGGAGGAGAACCTGCGCAGCGATGAAGTGGCCCCGCTCGTCCCCATCTCGCTGACCAAGAGCGAAATGGCCATCCGTGACGCCTCCAACGACTTCGGCCTCAGCATCTTCCAGCATCTTTATGCCGCCTCGGACGGCAACGTGGCTTTCTCTCCGCTGAGCCTCTCGCTAGCCCTTGCGATGGCCGCCGAGGGCGCCGAAGGCGATACCTGGCGGCAATTCGCCGACGTGATCGGCTGGGACGCCTCGACCAAGGAAGAAGTCGGCGCCTATTATCAGAAAATGCTGGACGGCCTGATCAAGGCCGACACCAACGTCCTGCTCTCCAGCGCCAATTCCTTCTGGGCGTCGAATACGCTCCCGCTCAAGCCGGACTACAAGTCCCTGCTGCAGCGCTGGTTCGGCGCCGAGAGTTATACGGTGGACTTCACGCAGCCCGCCACGCTGGAACGGATCAACAGCTGGTGCTCCGACAAGACGGATGGCAAGATTCCCAAGATGCTCGACAAGATCGACCCCAAGACGGCGCTGATGCTGATCAACGCCCTGCTCTTCAAGGCCCCGTGGAAACTGACCTGGGACATCAAGTCCGGCCGGGAGTTCACGACGGCCGCCGGCACCAAGGCCCGGAAAGACTATCTCTATGTCAAGGACCAGCGGCTTACCTACGGCGATTTCGGTGACTTCGAGCTGGTCCGCGCCCCCTACGGCAACGGTGCCTATCAGATGGACATCATCCTTCCTGCGCCGGGCAAGACCCTCGCGGAAGTTCTCCCGCAGGTGGAATCAGGGGATATCAACTACAATCTGCAGACTTCGGACGTAACGCTCTACCTGCCGAAATGGTCGCTGGATTATTCCACGGGGGACCACCTGATCCCGGCGCTGAAGGCCCGGGGCCTGACGCTGCCGTTCAGCGGCAGCCAGGCCGACTTCTCCGGCATCAGCCAGAAGCCACTGTTCATCAGCCAGGTCTTGCAGAAGGTGCGGATCGACGTGACCGAGAAGGGCACGGAGTTCGCCGCGGTCACGGTAATCGTGGGGGAGTTAACAAGCGCCATGCCCCCCGTCACGCCGCCCAGGGTCACGGTCGACGTGAACCGCCCCTTCGCCTACACCATCCGCGAGTCCACCTCCGGCACGATCCTGCTGCTCGGTACCCTGTCGGATTAGGCAGTTTTTTGCAAGATTCTCGTTATCTTGTCGAAGATTCTTCAATTGTTGAGCTGATGAACGATAAGGACCTGGTCCGGCGCTGCAGAGCCGGTTCGCCAGGTGCCAGACAAGAAATGTATGAACGCTATGCGGGGCGCGTGCTGGCCGTATGCCGGAGGTATATCCGGGATCCGGAACGGGCCCGGGATCTGGTCCACGACACCTTCCTCAAGGCCTGGGACTCGCTGGAAAGGTTCCACCCGCGCCGCGAAGGTTCGCTCGGCGCCTGGCTGGGCCGCATCGCCGCCCATCTGTCGGTGGACGAACTGCGGCGCTCGCAGCGCCTGGCGCAACTGTCCGGAAATCAGCGAGAAGAGGAGCCGGAAGCGGAGGAATCGGAAGCGGCGGTGAACGCCGAAGCGCTGCGGACGGTGCCGGTGGAAGAACTGATCGGGCTGATCGCCTCCCTGCCGGAAGGCTACCGGACGGTTTTCAATCTTTTCTGTCTCGACGGTTGTTCGCACCGGGAAATCGCCCGCCAGCTCGGCATTTCGGAGAAGACTTCACAGACCCAATACCTCAAAGCAAGGCACAAACTGGCCGCGATGCTCGCGGAAAAATACGGAAAGGATGAAAAAGAATAATAATCCGGATTGGACTTCGGTCCTGCAGGAGCGCCTGCAGGATGCCCGGCTGCCCCTGGAGGACGGCTGGGGCGCTTCCGCCGCCGCGGGCCGGACGGCCGCGCCCTGGTGGCCCTGGGCCCTGGCCG
>JAEEGK010012951.1_pt1 | contig 18872 bp, 9 predicted proteins | sample 8958771 | NCBI WGS metagenome assembly JAEEGK01 (sample SAMN16246547, study PRJNA631951) | gut metagenome | biome: gut microbiome; feature: rumen; material: SC-attached | host: Bos | place: Iran: Karaj | collected 2018-10
ATAATTAAATATATTAAATAATATTTTTAATTAAATAAGTAATATTTTTTAAATTTTTAATTTGTATTAATTCATTTTATAAAATCTTTATTTAATTTTAAAGGAATAACTAACTAAAAAAATTAAATAATCAAATAAAAAAAAATTAAAACTAATTTTTTGTTTTTTGGAAAAAGTCTTTTGTTAAAAAAATTACAAATCCTCTCCTAAAAAAATTTTTTTTTAGTTTTTTTGAAATATATTTAATATATTAAAAAAGCTATTATTAAAGAAAAACTATTTAAAATTTTCTTTTGCAAATATCATTAAAAGCATGCATAGCTTGAACAGGTGAATGTCTAGTAGAGCAGAAATTAGCAATATGTTTCATGAATTTAAAATCTCTGTCAATTACCATACCACAAGCATCATCATAATATTTAACACTTCTTCTATAGCATTCGAAATCAATTTTATTATCATGATTCATTTCACCTAATTTAAATTGTTTATTGAAAATTTCAAAGATTTTTTGTACTCTTGCTTCTGCCTCGATTTCTTTATAAAAGTTCATTTGATCTTCTAAATCATTAGTTTGTTCCATTAAATTTTTAAGATAATATAATCTCATATTTTCATTATTAACTCTAATATGTTTTTCTTCAGTAAGAGATCTAAAACCAGGAACATAACTTAAAACTTTTTGTAAGAATCCAACAGAAGATTTTTGTCCTAGATATTCAATAAGTTTATCATCTTTCATACTCATATCACCATATAATTGAACTTGACTTTTAAGAGTTTGTTTTTTAACAAGTTCATATTGTTCTTGAAGAGTTACTTTATCAAAATCAACTTCATCTGAATGTTCCATCCAACGAATTGAATATTCATCACCAAGACAAGAACCAATTAAAGTACCATTAACTTTAGCTTCATTACCACAATAATAAGCCCATGAGCTTTGAGAAGGACTAGCAGCAGTTGTAGCCCAGATTTTAATATTATCTGGTAATTTATTATTGAACATTGAACCACTTTCACAAGCTTCTAAATAAAATACTAATTTTTTATACATTTTAGTCTCATGCATTTGTTTTAAAGCTGCATTTAATTTATCAGCATATAAATAAGAAGAAGGAAAAGCAATTAAACCAACACCACCATGATCAGAAAAATAAACAAAAACATTATCTTCACTAGTTGATTTAAGTACTTTACCTCCAGCAGCAGTTTCATTACCAGTTAAAACAGCAATGAATTTTTCAGGTGTGACATTAGCTCCTTTGTAATCAATAACTACTCCTTCATATACATCAGGACCATCTGGTTTGTTGAAGACTTTACCTGGGAATGGATTTCTACGATTGTTTGCTATGTCATCATATGCAAATGTTATTATTTGTTCTGCTGGCATTCCATGGTTACGAAGAATGTGATATGCATGGAATATATCTGATTGATGACGATAGTTTCCGTATGTGTTTGAACCTGCTACGAGAACTGCCCAGTTTTTACATGTTGTTATTGTTAATAATGTTAGAAAGAGAAGTTTGTTCATTTTTTTTGATATATTATTTTTTATTTTAGATTTGGTTTTTATACCAAGATTTCAAGGATATCAGAAAAAAACAATTATTTTTTTTTTTTTTTATAATTTTATATATTATTTTTTTTGATGAAATTTTAGGAATTATATTATTATCTAGTATTATAAGTTTTTGTTTTTATGGAATTAAAGATATTATATTAATATTTCATTTATGTAATTTTATTTATTAATATTATATCATTAAATATATTTTAAATAAAGTTTTAGTAAAGTAAATATTTATAGGCTAATAATTTAGTTTCATAATTATGAATTATAACTATAAATAAATAATTAATAAAATGATTCAATTTAAAAAGTTAATTTTTTATTTTATAAAATGATTAATTAAAACACGAATAATATAGAGAATAAAAATGTAAAAGGTATGAAGTAAATAATATTAAATAATATATTAAATCATAAAAAAAAGATTGAAAAATTTAAATTATATTTAAATTTTAATTTATTTTATTATTATTTGAAATGTAAGTTGAAATTATTTATAAAAAGTGCAAAAACATTATTCAAAGAGTAAATTACATAAATTCTAAGTTAAATAACTTTTTATTAAATAAATAATTGCAATTTAATTAATAAAATATAAATATCAAATACAAAATTAAAAAAAATATAATATTAATATAATAATTAATTAACTTTACATAAAAAACTAATATAAATTATATATCATCCTCACTTTCATTTGATTGATTTTCTGAATTTTTAACACTTTTATTATTATATGATAATCTAAAAGATTTTTTACTTTTTTCCATTGATTTAATTGAGCCCTCAAAATTATCTTTACTCCCAACTTCCATCTCATAATTAACTCTATTATTATTAAAAACAGTAACACTAATATCACTAATAGGTTTTTTATGAGAATTAATTTGAACTTCTCTTCTTTCTTGTTTTTTCAATATTCTCTTTTCATCTTTTTCTTCTTTAAGTCTCGTAATTAAACTTATAACTCCACCATCCTCAACTTTATAATAATATAAACAATTATAATCAAGAATTTCATTTCCTTTAAATAAAAGTATCATTTCATTTTTAATAGTATCAATACCTATTCTTTTCCTTATTTTATATTTTAAATCATATCCAGTACTTTTATTTCTTATTTTCAAATCATATTTTTGATTTTCATTAGTATAATCAATAATTACATTAATATTATTATCTTCAACATCATCATACATTCTTTCTAAATTATCATAATTATTTTCAAAAATAGGATCAGCAATACAAAAATTAGGAACTCTATAAATAAAACTTGGTTGAGCCATTGAATAACATTTTTGTATATTTCCTTCAATACAAATTAAATGATTTGCATCTAATAATTGTTTAGCATATATTTCATCATTTAAACAACATTCTTTTAAAATTAACCAATTATCATCACTTTGATTTCTAGTTAACCAAAATTGTTGTCTTAAATAATTTAATTTATCATATGGGAGATCACATTTATAATTATGTATTCTTTTTATCCCATTTCCTATAAAAGTATCATCATCTGTGTCTGGAAAATCACGAAAACGATATTCTGAATTTACTATTACTTCATTAAAGGGAATATTTAATCCTGTTCTATTTGGGTTTTCATTATTTAAAGGATCATTTGTTTTTGATGAACTACAACCCATTTTTTTTATTTTTTTTATTGTTTTTTTTAAATTTTTTATTATTTAATTTATAATTATGTATTATTATATATATTTTTATCTTTTTAATTATTTTTATGAATTAAAACTTTCATTTTCTTCTTCATCATCTGAATTAAATGGATATTTTTTATCAATTTTATGAAAAGTTTCCAAATATTTTTCTAAAGTAATAGATTCAATATATTCCAAATTAGGTAAATAATGTTTTTTCATATCTTCAACAAACATATTTTTCATATTTAAATAATTAGCAATATTAGAATCTCTTCTCATATCTTCAATAAATTTTTTTTTAGTATCAATTTCACTAATCATTCTTTGTAATTCATATCCTAAACTAGTTAAATAAGTACATCTTGATAAAACTTCATTTTTAATATCAATAATAGCTTTACTTTCTCTTTGTCTTAAAGAACTTTCTGCGTTATCTCCAGCTTCATTTATTTCATCCCATAATTTATTATTTTTTTTCTTTTTTTTATGAATTTTATCCAATTTTTCTTTAAAAAAATTTTTATTTGATATTAAATCCATATCTTCAATTTCAACTAATTTATGAATTGAATTTAAATCTTTATGTTCATTTGTTAAACATTTAATACAATAAGGTCTATTACATTGTTTACAATAATATTCATATTTTTTTGTATTATGTCCTGGCTCATGACAAAATAAAAAATAACGAATTGAATATTTTGTATTTTCTATTAATTTATAATTTTCTTTATCTTGTAATTTTGAATAACAATTTGGACAATAATATTTTCTTAAACCAGTTTCTTTATCTTCTAAAATCCAATAATAATCTGGTTTAATATTTAATTCACATTCACAATTTATATTTTCATTTTCATCATATAAACTAAATGATATATTTCTAAAATAAACAATTCTATCAATATCAAATTCATATTTGTAATAATATTTAAATTTTTCTTTTTTTGTATTATTTGGATTTATATCTTCTATTTCTTCAACTTCACAATCTTCTTCTAATAAAGGTGTTCCTAAATTTATATATAGGAATATTATTTTTAAATTTTTTCTTTGAGATGCTATTTCTTTTTCTGTAGGTTTATATTCATCAAAATTTACATTTGGATTTTCTAATAATTGTTGATAAAATAAATTTTCTCTTTGTAAATCTTTAATATCAATTTTACCAAATTTGAATCTAAATGATAAATTTTTTTTGTCTTTATCTAAATTTTTATTTTGTTTATCGTCTATATAATAAATATCTTTTTTATTATTATTTGGATTTATTATTTGATCTTCATTTAATTTTAATAATTCTTTTAATCCTTCATATTGATAAACCCAAACACGATAAAATAAATTATCTTGCTCTGGAAATTTTTTACTATTTTTTAATCTTTCAAATTCTTCTTTATTTACTAAGTTATAATTTTTTATTGATTTATTATCTGATAAAACTTGGAAATCTTGTATTTTTTGATCTAAACATGCTTCAAGATATATTTTTATTTGTTCATTACTCAAATATTGTGAACTTATATTTTCCATTGATTTTTTTTCCATTTTTTTCACTTTAGTTTTAATATTCATAAAATTATTTTAAATTTAAAAAAATATATTAATAATTAAAAAAACTTAATTATACCAAATTACCATTTCTTATAAATAAACATTTTCCGAAGTTTATTTTAATAAATAAAAAAAATATCAAAAATTTTCTAAATCCTTTTCTGTAATAATTCTTTTTTTTTTTTTTTTACTCGTTCCATTTTCAATCTTATTGATATCATTTTTACTCTTATCTATCTTATAATTATCATTTTTATTACTATCATTCTGATTGATTTCTATTTTATTTTTATTGTTTTTATTTTTATCATTTTTTTCTTTTTTATTCTTATTATTATTATATTTATTATTTATACTATCATTTATTTCATTTCCATTATATTTTTTATTCATACCATTATTTTCTTTTTCTTTATCATTTAATTTTTTAAACCCACTTTCTTTTTTTTTATTTTTCATTTTATTTTTTCCAAGAAAATTTTCTTTATTTTCTTCAACATTATAACAATTATACCCACTAACAAAAGAAATCGAACTAATAGATTCATCATCTTTTAAATTTTTATTATCCAAATCTTCAAATTCAAAAACATTTTTATCAATTACCCCATTAACAAATCTAACTTTAAACTTTTTATTTTTTGAAAATAAAATCCCTTCTCCATTAGGTTTTCCATTATTAAAAGGACCTTCAAAAATTTTTCCATTAGGCCATTTAAAAATTCCAAAACCTTCTTTACTATTATTAATATAATCACCTTCATATCTTCCTCCATCAGGCCAATTATAAATTCCTTTTCCATTCATTTTTCCATTTAATAATTTACCTTCATAAATTTCTCCATTTGACCAAAAATATTTTCCAGTTCCAGTTATTTGATTATCATTAAATTCTCCTTCATAATAATCATTCATTTCTTTATAATATAATTTACCATATCCATTTTTTTTATTATTTTTAAAATCACCTTCATATTTGTGAACATTTGTTTCTTCATTTCCTTTTCCTTCTTTTATTCCATTTATAAAGTCACCATTGTATATTGAATTATTTAATGATATTTTTTTTCCTTTTCCTTCTAGTTTGTTATTATTATTAAAATTTCCTTCATAATATGTTCCATCTTCTTCTATTAATTTTCCTGATTTAAATATATTATTTTCAAATATTCCATTATATTTTATTCCATTTTCTAATGTTAATATTCCTATTCCTGATATTATGTTGTTTATTGTTATTTCACCTATGTAAAATGCTTTTTGGTTGTTGTATTTTAATTTATATAATTTTGTAAAAAGGAAGTTTGGATTTGATTTTTTTTCTGGTTTAATTGATAATAAAGTTTTATAGGAGTTTTCATTATGGGAAATTCCTAAATTTTCTTCTTGTGTTTTTAAATTTGTTGTTAAGTATTTCTCATACAATTCTTTTAATTGAGATATTAAATTTTTTTCTAATTCATTTTTAATTTTTGGAAAAATATTTTTTCTATAATAATAACCTTTATATATACTTTGAATTTTACAATAATAAAATGAATTATTTGTTTTTGTTTTTCTATTTGTTAGATATAAATTTGTTTTTATATCTGAATTTAATTTATTATTTAAAATATTAATATTATTTTGAATATCAATTCCAAATTTTACTCTTTTAACATTTAAATTTTTTGCTGATTTTTTCTTTTGAAATATTTTTAATTCATTATCTCTTATTTCCTTTTGGAAATTATATTTTTTAGAATTTAATAATATTGAAGGCTGTTTTGTATATTCATCATTATTTTCATTTATATTTCCATTAGAAATATCATCTTTAGAAATTGAGATATTTTTCATTGATATATATGATTTTAAATCTTTTATATTCTGATCATCTTTAAATTTAGGATAAAATGCTTCATCAATTTCAATTATTTCTCCTTTTGCTGATGCAATATTTATTTCATTTGTTTCTTTTGATTTACAACAACATTTTACTGATTCTTGTCCCATAGAAATTTATTTTTTTAATTTTTAATTTTATATTTTTTATTTGAGACATTAAAAAAATTTCCTATATATAAATATATTTTAAGATTTTATTATTATTTAAATTATTATATTTTAAAGAGAAATTTTAATATAAAATAATAATTAACAAACTAATAGAATAATACTATATTTTATAAATATATTTTATTATTAATTTTATAAATCAAATAATTCAAAAATTATATAATGTCAGATTATGCCAAACTCGTAAGTTGTGATGCAAAAAATATTTATCTTCCTAAAAATGTTGCAGAATTATCTGAATATTTAAGAAAAGAAATTGAAAGTTAATTTTTTTATTTTTTAATATTATTAATAGAGGTTGATAGAGATCAAGATGTTGAAATTAAATTTGATGATGTTCCTTTTGAAGTGTTAGAAGTATTGGTCGGTTATTTAAATACTAAAGTAAATTTTTTTATTTATTTTATTTAAGTATTATTATGAACAAATGAAAGATTTAAAACCAGGTTATAATGAACCTTATCCTATTCCTGAAAACCTTTCTTTAGATGTAAGATTTTTTTAATTTTTTTAGATTGTTAAAAAGTATTTATAGAATAATTTGAATTTTTATTAAATTGAATTTTTTTTCAAAATATTTTAATAATCATTAATAATATTATTAATTAATAAATAGTTTGTGATTGTGTTTAATTGATATATTTATTTTTTGATTATTTTGTTTAATATTGGATGATCACATTCTATTTTATAAATTTAATTTTATTACATATGTTTTTTAGTTTTTTTTGTTGAAAAATATTTCAATATATAATTTAATAATAAATATATTATAACTTATATATAATAATACAAAAATGATTATTCATAATGAAAATATGAATTTCTTGATTAAAAGATTTTTAATATAAATAAAATTCATATCTATTATTAAAAGCAAATAAATCTATAATATTCAAATTTCAAGTTATTTGAAATTTTTTTGCAGCTTCTAAACACAAAAAATATAACTTATTTTTCAGCAGAAAAAAAATAAATAAAACTAAAAATGTTTTTACAAAATATAATAATAGAATTAAAAAATGATTTCAAGTGCCTATTTTGTTCCAAGAAAATTCATAAAATTACCAAAATATATAATCATTTTTTTTTGCTTTTATATTTTAGGAATGAAATATTTTTATTATATAAAATTAAATCTTCTTATAATTAATTCATGTGAATCAAGATTTATAATAAGAGATTAAAAAAGTAAATAATATTAAAAAATGAAAAGAATTTTTTAATATCTATTATTCAAAGTAAAATTATTAATGTAAAAAACGATAATAAAGGAATATGTTGAATGAGAAATTAATGATGATAAATGTTAATAATAATTGGAAAAATTTTAAATGAATTTTATCTTTTTTAAAAATAATATAAAATTATTATGAATTAATAATAAACATTAAATTATATATTTCAATATAAAATTAATCATCTTTATTTGATGTTTGATTTACTGGAGGAGCCATATCATGTGAATTTTTCATATAATATTGTCCAGGTATTATATTGATATTTTCAATATTTTGATTTAAAGGTTCTTCATTTTTCTGTTTAAGTTTTTCATTAACATATATAGTTTCAACAATTGGATTTGGTGAATTATCATCTTTTATAAATCCTGAATTATTGCCATTTTTAATATTGTTATTTTGATTTATTATATTTTTATTAATATTATTTGTTTGAATATTTTCTCTTATTTCAATAATATTATTATTAAATTGTTCAGCTAAATCAAAATCATCTATTGGATTAGTATCTTTAAGTTGGTTGATTATATAATTGTCATTATGATTTATACTAAATATTCCATTAGACCCTGTACTTGAATTTGTTTGTATACTTGGATTAAATTGATTTTCATTATTTATATAATGAACTTTATGTATTTTTTTTGGCTTATTTAAAGTATTATTTTTATCATTATTATTTATATCTTCATTATTATTATTATTCATTTGCTTTTTATTTACATTCTCTCCCAATAATAATTTCTCTTGAAACACACTAATAAATTTATCATATTTTTGACCTGATGACATTAAATCATATCTATTAATAGTTCTATTAATATCATCAGTAATTGATAAAGTTATTTCCATTAATTTTTCATCTTTTAATGAATCTCCAGAAATTGTTGAAATTAATTTATTATTAGCAATTCTTAAAGGACTTAAAACTTCAGATAAACAATGCATTTCTTTTAAATCAATCATTTGATTAGCTAAACAAATATTATCAATAATATTTCTTTCATAATCAATTAATTTAGCATATTTACTATCATATTTATTAAAATCTAAATAAGATTTTATAACTTCAGAATAATTAAATTCAGAATTTAAATGAAGATTTAAATCTTTATTATTATTATTTTTTGATTCTGGTTCAACTATATCATTTAAATTTGATTCAATAAAATCATCATGAAAATTTGATAATGTTTGATTAAATAAACCAATATATTCATTATATGAAGAAATATAATTATCTGGAAATTTCATCCCATTATTTAATAAACTATTATAAAATTGGGAAAAATTAGGATATTCTTCTTTTTTATTTGAAAATTTGATTCCCCATTTTTTAATAATTCCTAAACATTTTTCTTTTATTTCATTATTATTTTGAGATTTTAAAATATTTGCAAAAGTAATCATAAAATCTTTTGAAGAGATTTGATAAAGAATAAAATCATTTCCATTATCAACAAGATAATCAATTATATCCATATATAATAATTGCTCTAAAATAGGAGGATCTAAAATTTTAGATTGAATGTATTTTAATGATTCAACACAACTATAATATAATAAATTTTTTTATTATACTCTTCTTTATTTGAATTACAAATATTAATTAAATTTATCCATTCTTGTCTGTTATAACCTTTTGCATAAATTATACTTTTTATGGAAGCAATACCTGACATTTTTTTATATTGTTTTTATTACATATTAGGTTAAATATTTATACTTTTTAAATTCATTTAAAAATTTAATTTTTATATTTTATTTTTTAATTATTTTCTTATATACAATCCTATTTAATTTTGATTTAAATTATCTTCTTCATTATTTGGATATTGATTTTCATTTACAATTATATTTATATTATTATTTATATTATTATTTTCATTATTATTATTGTGATTATTATTTCTTTCATTATTGTTGTCTATATTATTATTATTCCCATTATTATTTCTATCGAGATATCTTATACCAATTAATTCTAAATATTGAGTTTTAAGCTCTTTAAAAATCTTAAATATAACAATTAAAGAAAAGATATAAAAAGAGAGACATATAGTTATGATAATCAATGTGTTAATATGCATTTTTATACTTTTGTAAAGAAAATAATTTTGAAAAAAAATTCCAATATCAAAAAATAAATATAAAATATTTAAGAATGTTATTATTAAATATAAACCTCCATAAATATAAAAAAAAGTATAATTCATTAATAATAAGAATATAAAACTTAAAATATCAATTATGGTATCAGTTAAGATTTCTTGAGCTATTCGATGATTAAATTTTATTGTATTTATAATTATTTGGATTATCAATATAATATTTGATAAATTGACCATTTTTTTCAATTTCCTATCTGGATTAATAACTGGTAAAAAGCAATTCATTTTTATTTATTTCAATTATAAAAAATATATATACAAAATATCATTAAATATTAATATTAAATCATATTACAAAATTATAATTGAAATAAAAATATTAATATTTCTTTAAAAATTAAAGATTAAATATAAATATATATTATATTTATTGATTTAAATTTTATTAAATTAATTTTTTAACTTTAATTAGATTTTTCAAAGTTGTATTTTTTTTAAAAGATTAAATATTAAGTTAAATTTTATTTTTTAAATAAATAATTTGATTTCCATCTTTATTCCCAATAAAGCAATATTTAAAATCATAACTTATATCAATACATTCAAGTTTATCTAAAGACATAGGAATATCTTTTTTCAAATCAAAATAAGGAAGAGTTAAAGTTCTAATACTATTAGTTGAATTAGATATATAAATTAAAAGTTCATTAAAATTACTATCTCTAGAAATTTTAGGACTTTTAATTCCTTCTTCTTTAATTTTTTTTAAGAAAGTACCATTAATACTATATGATAAAAGAGTATCATTTTTTTTACTATGAATAATAATTGATGGTAAAGGAGAATAAACTATGAAAATTTCATCACAAGAAAATTCATTTGGCTCAATAAAAATTGAATTAAATAATTTATATTTTGGTAAAGTATATAAATTAATATAACCATCTTTTGATGCAGAAGCAAAAATTGATAATTCTGAACAATAATATAAAGATAATATTTCATTATTATGGTCACAAAAAATTTTAATAATTTCTGCTTTTTTTCTTAACGCAACATCTGGTAATTTTACTATAAAAATATTACCTTTTGTATTACCACATAATAAATTAATTTCATAATCATCATTATCTTCAATTTCAGATATTTTTTTTAAATCTTTTTCATCATGTAATAAGCATAGAGCAGTAATTGGATATGGTAAATTAGCAAAATATAATGAATCATATGCTTTTACAAAATCTTTCTCTTCATTATGATTTGTATTATAACTATAAATATCAATAGTAGAAACTAATATTTTTGGGAAGTAAAATCCTGCTTGAATTACAGTAATAAAATTAAATCTATTAGGATTTTTATAATAAATAATTGGATATTTTACATTATCTTTTACTTTAAGTTTACCTACATAATTAAAATCTCTATTGAAATTTGTATTACTTGGTTCATTTACAAAAATTAAATTAGATGCCTTATTTTTAAATAAATTAAATCTATCAAGAAATCTTTTATTGCTACTACTTTGATTATCTAAACTATTTTTATTTTGAGATTTATATTCCATATAATCAATATTTAATTTCAAGACCATAATATCATAATTTTCATCAATTAAAATAACTCTATTATCTTCTTCACATATTTTAAAAGAATATAGTTTTTTATTTTCAACTTTTTCAATAGTCGAAGATTCATATCTTGTAAGAATAGATTCTTGATCACAAACTAATCTATATTCATTTAATTTTTGTTTTAATTCAAATTCACATGAAAATAATTGTTTTGGCATCAAACCAAAATCACAAAGTTTTAATTTAATTGATCTATTTTCACTATTTAATTTTTCAATATCAACTTCATAAGAATCTGGAAAGAAAACATTACATTTTTTAACAGCGAATTCACCTCTTGATTGATAGCCAAAAACTAAATTAATCCATTCATTTAATTTAAGACTTACAATATTACTCTCAAAAATTTTCCTTTGTTTATATATGAATTTAAAAGGATCTTTTCCCCATTCAGGCAAATCGACATTATTTACTAGATTTCCATTTGATAATTGACCTAAATTTAAATTATTAATATTTAAAAACATTTCTGGTAATATGAAAAAATCTGGAATTAATTCTCTTAAATCTCCTTTATTTGAAGTAGACATTTTAAAAGAATTTTCTATTGAAAGAAATAGTCTATCAGATACATCGAAATTATCTCCTTGTATTTCAATTGCCATATTTGTAAATGGAAATAATCTTGTTAAATAATGAGAAACATATACTCTATTACTCATTTGAGTTCCATAATAATAAGGTTTTTCAATTTCATTTTCTTTATTTTCATTTTTATTATCTTTCATTATTACTTTTCCATTTATTGCTTTATCATAATTTGATTTCATTTGTTCATAATGTGTTATATAACTTTGTTTTCTTTCTTTTCCTTTATCATTTAAAGTCATCATTCCCATTGGAAGTGAAAAATCTCTAATATCTTTTTCTAATCTAATATTATCTTCATCAAATTTTGTAACTATCCAAGGAAATATTGGGTATTGTAAAATATCAGAATATGATCTATTAGAATATAAATTTAACCACATTAAAAATTCATAATTTGAAATTTGAAAAGTAGACCATAATTTAATTAAATCATTTATTGATTTTCCTCCTCCAAAAAATGATCTTTTTCCTGGTAAATATCCTATTATATTCTTAAATTCATCTATATTTTTATTTGTATCTAATTTTATTTCATTGCATTCAATATGAGCAATAATATCATTTAAACATCTTTCTCTATCTTGTTTTGTTAAAAATGCAAAGTATCTTCCTTTATATTTTAAATCAAATATTTCTATTCCTATATCTCTTTGCATATATCTTTTTCTAAAGAATATTTTTATTTCATTAAACGGAATTATACATGATTTTATTATATTGTCATTTCTTGTATTTGAAAATGTTTCTCCATAACAATATCTGTTGTTTTTATCAAAAATTAAATCATTATCTTCTATGTTATAATTAAAATATTTAAATGATATTTCATTTTGGTTAATAAATAAAAATCCTTTATAGTGATATTCTTCTTTTATTAGTCTTACTTTATAATAATTTTCATTTTTTAGTAATGGAGTATCACATGATGACAAAACTCTTTGTGTATTCCAATAATTAATAAATAATTGCTCATTTTTTAATAAATTAACATTATTTAATGAAAAATCAATATATTGATTACATAATTCTTTTTCAATTTTATTTAAAATATAATAATAGTAATTTATTTTATTATTTTTTGTAATTTCTTCTTTTTTTTTTTCAAAATAAAAAATTTTATCAATATCCAAATTAATTGTTTGAGCTTCAATTTTTTCTCTAAATAAATTATTAATATCATATTTTTTAAATTTCGGTTCATAAGTATTAAAATCTAAAATAGGATAAATTAAAGGTCTTCCTAAAAATTTAGAAAAATGATTTAAAATTTTATATTTATATTTATGTCCATATAAATCTGCAGAACAACTCCACATTCCTTTCCAAGAAAATATTTCTTTTTTTATTTTTCTATAATAATTCTTTTTTGTGTTAATAATTAAAGAAGAACAATTTGAAAAATTGGATAATAAACCTTGATAAACAAAAATTAATTCTTTTAAACTATTAGTTACCATTATATTTAAATTATCATTTTTTTTTGATTGAATTTCTCCAAAAGTTATTTTTAATTCTGAATTTATTTGATTAAGTTTATTTTTTATCATAGTAATTTCAAAAAATTTATTTAAATTACTTCTTAAAGTTTGATTCATTAAAATCATAATTTTAAAAGGTTCTTCATCATTATTAAGAATATTTCCAAATGTTTTATAATTATCATTTTCATATTTTTCTAATTTTATATTAAATAAATTTGTATATTTTGTTAAAAATAAATTAATACCACAATTTTCTAAATCATTTCTTATTCCTTTTGAAAATAATTTTCCAATAAATCCTTTTTGATTATTTGTATTTTGTAATTGAATTATTCTTTCTCTTATCATTAAAATTAAAGATAATGTTTCTGAATTAAATTCTTCTATTTTTTCTTTTACTTGATTATCAATATTTTCAGTATTATAAAAATCATTCAATATTATATATGAAAAAAATAAAATATTTATTGTAGAATCTTGAACTTTTTTGTAGAATGATTCTTCTTTAATATCATAATGAATATTACATGAATAAATAATATAAAATAAAACAAATTTTTTTAATTCTTGAATCCATTTTATCTTATCTTCTACTGATTCACATGTATTAATTGCAAGATAAAGAAAGATTAATATAACACGATTAAATTGAATATTTGGAAATTGGGCAAAATTTAAATTTTTTAATTCATTTATTTTTTCATTTTTATGTCTATCATTATATATCTTTGAATTTAATATATCTAAATTTTTTTGTTTTAATGTTTGAATATTTAAACTTAATAATTCAATATCTCTTATATCATATTCTTTTTTAACAAAATTAAACATTTTTTCTAATAAAGGAAATTCTTCCCATTTATTATTAGTTTTAATTATTCCTTTTAGATAACATGAATAATCATTAATTGATTCAATATCTTTAATATTATAAATTGTAGAAAATTCTAAAAATATTGAAAATAATGTTACTAAATTTAAATAAGCATTTTTTTTATGAACATAATTAGATTTTGATTCATTTTCAAGACATGTATAATATGAATCAAAAAAATATAAAAGATATTTTTTTTTATTTTCATTATTTTCTTCTTTTCTTCCCCAAATTAAAGCATGATTTAAAATATTTGTTGGTAATGCAATATTTTTTATATCTTTAATAGCATTATAAAGAAGACTTATTAACGTTTTATGATTATTTTCAAATAATTCTTTATTTTCATCATTATTATAATTTTTATGTCCAATTTCAAGAAGATATTGAATTAATTTGACATTTTTAAATAATAAAGATGAATTGATGGAATTATTTTCTAATAAAATTAACAAATATTTTGAAAATTTTAAAAAATATTTATTATCATTTATTTTATTAACCAAACTAATTAAAGGTTCAATTATTAATGGATTATTAATTTTATCTTTATTGCTAATATTTTCATCAGTAAATTCTTTTCCAATAAATAAAATAAAAAGAGAATTAAATAATTTTTCATAATAATTTTCAATATATTTTTTACTAACAATTAATTCATTGTTTTCATCATAAAATTGTTCATAATATAAAAAATAATCTTTTATTATTTGGGGAATATAAGAACTTAAATTTTCATTTCTCTCTCCTTTAGGAATATATAAAATTAATCTTAATAACTCAATTTTAATATCAAATAACGAAGTTTTAAATAATTTCATTATTACATCCCAAAATTTTCCATTTGTAACCAGCTCTCTTGCAACTAGATTTTGATTTAAAATTTCAGATTTTCTAGTAAAGAAATCAATAAATATATCTATTATTTTTTTTGATATACAAGGAGAAATATTCAAACTTAATAATCTAAATAAATAAAGGAAATTATTTGAAGAAAAAATATCTCTTCTTATAAAAATTGTTTGTATCATTTTAAATATATTATCAGTAATATTTGGTATTGGATATTCCATAATTTTATCAGAATAATTTTCATTTTTTAAAAAAATATTACAATGTTCTTCACAACAAAATTCATTTTTTATTTTTTCATCATAATATTTTAAAAGAAAACAAAGTTTTCCTACTGGGATAATAGTAATATAATTATTTATTAATTCATTCATAATATAATTTTGACTTTCTAAATCAAATTTAAAATATAATTTTTCATTTAAGATTATATTATTCATAAATTTCATTTTCAAATCTTTTGTATTGAAAATATTAATAAATGCATATAATTTTTTCATAAAATCCAAATTGAAAATTTCTTTAGGAATATTTTCAAAAAATAAGCTTATAATTTCAATAAAATGACATTCTTCAAAATCTTTAATATTTAATTCATTATTCCCAGCACATAAATTAGTAATAATGCAAATAAAAATGTCAATAATATATTTAATTATATCAATTGATAATTTATTTAAATTCAAATTAATCATTTCAATAATTGGTAATAAATTTTTAAATCCTCCAATCGAAGCAATATTTCTACAATTATTATAAAATATATTAATTCCACATTTTTCACCATTCATAATCATTTTTTTAGAATAAATTACATCTTCAAATGAATTATCTTCATTAAGTATAGTAGAAGGAATAAAGTAACATAAAATATTTTGAATTTTATAAAATTGTAATATATAATTTATATATTTTGTATCAACACAAATTTGAGTATATTTAATGATATCATTAAAATAATTTGTTAAAATAATATTTTGAAATACTGATGCTAATAAAATAGAATAAAATTCACCAGAACATTTTGAAAAAAATGATAATTTATCTATTTCATTTTTTGTTTTTGTTTCGAAAATATATTCTTTTTTATCTCCTTGCATCATAAATTTAAATTCTTTTAAAGTTATTATACATGATAAAACTAATTGATTATTAAATTGAAAAGGAATATTTTCTTCATTATTTTTTGTTTTAATTATCTTATTTTCATCTTCATCATATAAATTTATTGTATTTTCATTTAAAACAAGAGAATATGAATATTTATTTTCTTTAGATGATGATATTGATAATAATTTTAGAGAATTATCTTTTGATTCCGTTTTTGAAATTTTAATATGTAATGTTATATAAAGACCTGAATCAGATAAATCAATTTTTTCATTTTCTTTAAATTGATATTCAAAAATGCAATCATCTAAAAAATAAAAATAATCTTTTGGAGCACGTATAGTCTCATTGTATTGATATAGATGTTGTATTAATTTTAAATAACTCATTATTATATTTGCATCAAAAAGTGAATTATCAAAATATATTTTTGATAAATTTTGATAAACATAAGTATATATTTCATGTTTACACTCACAGTTATTAATTAAAATATCAATTAACTGAAAAAAAGTATTTTGATATTTTTCTTCTTTTAAAAATTTTTTTATAAAAATTTCAATAATTAAAAGATATATATTTATTTTTTTATGCTTTATTGTATTCATATATAAAGAAATAAATATTCTATCCTTTTTAAAATAATTAATTAATTCAGAAAAAATGTTATCTAAATCTTCATTACTTGTATCTTGATTTGTTAATTTTGAAATTGAATCTTCGATGAAAGATTTTTCCATATTTTATTAATATAATACTATCAAAAAATTATTATTTATTTAAAAAATATATAATATTTTATTAGTTACAAAAAATAAGTAAAATATTAATATTAGTAAACTTTAATTATATTAAAAATATCCATATCAGAAATTTTTGTTTGTAAATCTTCAATTACCATTGCATTTCTTCTTAATTTTAAAGTTAAATATGAATACTATATTCTTTTTTATATTATTATCTTTTTAATGAAGAAATTGGTTCATTATCATCATTATTATCAATAAATTGATATATTTGATTTTGATTAAAATTAAATTTTGGGTTATTGTTTTAATATTTTTATGATATTTTTACTTTGAAATAAAGTTTGTTGTGAATTATATTCAATTTTTTTTTGATGGAGATAATTGTGTTGGTATTTCTGTTTTTATATTATTTATATTATTTTTATAAGAGTAATTATTTTGTGCATTATAATTAATTCTATTATTTTTATTTGAATTGTTTATTCTTTTATTTGATATTTAAGAATTATTTTAAAATATTTTCTATTTCATAATTTTTATATTATCTTTATTATTCTATAAAAATAAAGAAAAGACTTTTATATTTAAGGTTAATTTTCTTTTAATTTTAATCTTTATTTTAAAATGAAAATAAAACTTTATAACAAAAAAATAATATTACAAATTAATTTATATTTTATCAAAGTAATAATTTAATAATATTATATTAATAAGATAAATCATAATAATTGTAATAATTCATTTATTTATTTTTTGATAGTTAAATAAAACAATTATAATTATTATATGATAAATGATATGAAAATTATCAAAATAATTAATAAAATAATTTTTACAATATTAATTTATTTCTTTTATTCCTGTTGTTTTTAATATATTTTTATTATTTTAAATTTCACATTATTTTACCATTTTTTTAAATTTAATTTTTTTTATTAAATAAGAAAAAAATATTATAATATTTTATATTTTTCAAATTATTAATAATAATCCCCAATTATAATCTCTTTAAGAATCAATTAGTTGAATAAAATTACCTTTTTATTATTTTTTCTTCTTTCACTATTTTTATTAAAGTCTCATATATTATTTAATATATATCCATTTCTTCAACAAAAAAAATGTGATTTCTTATTTCTTATCTTTTAAAACAAATTTACTTTTTATATTTATTCATCTTGAAAATTCATATATAATAGTCTAATTTTCTAAATTATTAATTATATTTATATTTTAATAAAGTATTATAATTATATTCTTTATTAGATTTTGTTTTTTTTGATATACCTCAAATAATTCTTCTTCATTTGATTATAATAAAAAAGGTTTATAACAATTTCTTTATTTATTTACCCAATTTTCAACCATTCATTT
>JAEEGK010012954.1_pt1 | contig 18871 bp, 3 predicted proteins | sample 8958771 | NCBI WGS metagenome assembly JAEEGK01 (sample SAMN16246547, study PRJNA631951) | gut metagenome | biome: gut microbiome; feature: rumen; material: SC-attached | host: Bos | place: Iran: Karaj | collected 2018-10
GCATCTTGAGTAGTTTTTACCACTGAAAATAAATCTAAAACAAAATCCGATTTATTAAATTGATATGTTTTATCAATTTTTATCTGAGAATATCCACTATATAATAATTCAAATAATAGCATATTAATATAACTTTCTTTTCTATACATAGCAGATTTATCTTTTGAAATTGTATTTCCAACTTCATTATCACACATTGGGGCTAAAATATTATGTTCACAATCCATTACTTTTAAATCAAAATCAATATAATAATTTTCAGGAACTGATTTAACTGCATATCTAGGAAGAAGATGATATGTTAAGTAATTTAAAAAAGGAATTTTAACAATTAAATATGCTTTAGTAAATTGAGAAATATGAGAAAATCTATATAATATATAATATAAAAACATACTATCTATGTCATTCATAATTTTTTGAATTAAAAATATAATATTATTAATGAATTTTATAAGTATTTTCGGAATATGTTTTGCTTCAAGATGATTATTTAAAGATAAATCAAATGCTGCTTTTATATTTGAATCACCATTATTAATCTTATTATTAATAAAAGTATTAGAATTACTATTATTTTTATTATTAAAGGTGAAAAAATGAATTACTGAAGAATTATTCATTTCTGTATTTTTCCTATTATCAATTTCCATACTATCCATTGGATTAACACCATAAATAGCAGAATAATTATTTTTACCTCCTTGAATATTATTTTGACTATTATTATTTAATTTATTATTATTAAATTTTCCATTATGATTATCATATATTTTTATCATAGCACAATAAATAATTCCAACAAATACTTTTTTCATTTCTATAGTAGGACAATTAACTAAATATTCCATTAAAGTTTTAATATCACAAAATTCTTCTATTAAAAATTCAGCACAATCATTATATTTATTTATACAAAATTTGATTAAATCTACATTTCCTCCTAAATAAGTTTTTTCTTTTGACCTGACAAAAACATTAAAAAAATATAATAATAAAAATTGAAATAGCATTGAAATATTATTATTTGATTGTTTATTTACATTTAGATTTGTTTTAGTCATTAATTTTAAGGTTCCTCCTTCTATATAATTATTTAAATTTGATCCAATTGTTATACTTCTTAAACGTAGAATATCTTTAGGTAAAATTCTTTCATCTTTTGTTCTTGTAAAATTTTGAAGTAAAACTATTAATTCATTATTACTATTAAAAGATAAACTTAAATAATTTATTAAAAATTGTAAAATAAATCTATGATATTCAACAGAAAAAATTATTTTCTGAATATTATATTGAAAAATATTTTCATTAATTTTATTATAAATAGAATCTTCTTTAATAGTTTTAGAAACAATATTAGAAATTTTAACATTATTAAATTTTTCACAATTACTTTCATCAACTTTTTCATAAAAAAGTAAATAAGCACTTTTATTAATATCAACTTTTTCTTCTTTTTGAGTATTTTTATTAAAAACATATTCAAATCCTCCAAAAGCTTCTTTTTTTAAATGATCAATATTAAACTTATCAACTGAAATATCATTAAATGTATACCATTCATTAGTATTATTATCACAAATAAAAGAATAATAATGTCCTTGATTACTATCTCCTGAATGAACAACAAAACCTTTTAATTTATAATTATTATTTACTTTCTTTGAATCATAACTTTGTGGATTATTTAAATAATCATCAGTATAATTAGTCATATCAAAAGATAAGGGAAATTCATAATAATCATTTATTTTAGTTTTTGTCATTGTATGATAATCAAATTCAATTCTTTTTAAAACAAAAATTAATATTCTTGGTAAAGTTTTAAAAGTTTGGTTTTTTATTGCTGGTATTTTTGCTTTACAAGAATTACAATAAATTGAATTTTCATCTTCCATTAATTCACCTTCTATAAAAGAATTTAAAGAATCAAATAAATTTTTTTTATTTTTTATTTGTAATTGAATTGAATAAAACGCTACTTCATTTTTTCTGTTATGTTTACATTTTTGAAAAGTTAACTTATCATAATTTTTTCCTTGGAAAAAATATTTAATTAAATCAGCATTATTTGTATTTTGTAAATGATTCTCTAATTTTTCTATAAATAAATTAAAAAATTCATCAATATCCATTTGTTCTCTTGGATTTAATTCTTCATTATCAAAATTTTTTGCAAAATCAGTAGGAATAAAGTATTTAGAATTTATAAATTTTAAACTATTAAAAAGATATTTTAATTGATATAAAACATTTTTTTCTTCAATTTTACATTCAGTGCTTAAAATAGATTCTCTAAATTTTGTTGTTGAAAATAAAATTTGAAATAAACTATTTATATAACATGTATTACCTAAATTTTTTAATCCTACATATTTTGTTTTTATTTCATTAAAAGATAATTTCCAATCTAAAAGACGAGAACTTTTCCAAAAAACAAGTCCATGATATTCATATAATTTAGTTAATATTTCTTTTCTTTTTTGTTCATCATTTATTATTAATAACGTTAATAAATTTGAAGCATGTAAAAATGTTGAATCATGTTTTATAATCATTAAATTTGATTTTAATGGTTCTTTTTTACATTTACCAAATAAAATATTATCAAAAATAAAATTAGGAAAATCTATTTTTTCTCCGCTTATATCATTAAATGTTATTGAATAATTTTTGATTATTGAATATAATATTAAAAAATATCCTGAAAGTAATCCTTCTTTTAATTGATTTGAGATAATTTCTGGAAGAATGATATTTGCAATTACACTAAAATCATATTTAATTTTTAATTCACATGTTTTATCTATTATTTTTTCATACATATCAAAAAAAGGATCAAATATTATATCTTCATTTTTTTCTGAAATTGTTTTTAGTTTACTTAATGTGTTTTCTGAAAATAAGAAATTTAAAAGAAAATTTATAAACTGAATTTCTAAATCTTTATTATTTGGGAGAAATAAGTCATAATCAAAAAGTATATTAATAAATTTTTTATATTTCTCTTTAAGCGAATCATTTTTTGATTCAATAATTCCTGGTATTAAAATATTTAAAAATTGAGCTTTTAATTTCCCGTTGAAAATACTTTCAATAATTTTTATAAATATTCTTTTATTTCCAGCAATAAAACTAAGAATCATATCAAATATTTTTGTTTGACATTTAAATAAATTTCCTTCATTATTATATAATATTGAATTATAAAAAATGTCATTTATAAATTCTAATAATTTTTCAGTAATTAAATCATCACTATCTTTATATAAGTTAATTATACATTTCAAAATATCAATAATAAATTTAATTGATTGTAACCTTTGATTTTTTTCTTTAATTTTTTTACTCTCAGCTTCACTCTTAATTTTAATTGAATAATTTCGAATAAAAATTAAAACCTTATCAACCCAAATATCATTTTTAATAAATAATTCTAAAAATTTTTTATTGTCTTTATTTTGAGTTAAAACATATAAAAGACTCATTAATAAATAATTAACATAAAATGAACTAACATCATTAAATTGAAAAACATTATCAATTTCTCTTTTTAATTCACTAGAAACATTCTTTTCACTAATATATTTTTTAATTTTAATATTTAAATCATTATTTTCTTCAATGCTTTTTTTTATTAAATTCCAAATGTCTAAATTATAAGTTTTATTTTTTCCTTTTATTACTTTAATCAACATTTGAGATAATTGTTCCGAATTTAATAATTGTTTAGGATTATTTGGGCAATTAATAATAGGATTTTCAATGGTTACAATATTAATAGGAATAATTCTTTTTGTATCAATTTTTTTATTTGAATTTTGAATCAAATTATTAAAAGATGTATAATCATCGCATAAATCAAAATAATATATTGAATTTTTATTAAAAATATATTCAAATTGAATCATGTTAACTGGAATTTGAAAATGATTTGAAATTTTATATCTTACTATATATAATGGTTCCTCATAAGAAACACTTAATTTATAATTATTTTGATTATATGAAAAATTATATTGTATTATTTCGTCTCTTGAGAAATTTTCAATTGGAAATGTAATTTCAGAAACATCAGTTATTATTTCTCCTGGTGAACTTACTTTTTTAATTATTGTATTTATTAAAACAAGTAAACTTTTTATTCCTACTTCAGAATCATTTATATTATCTCTTACACTTTCATTAACATTAGGAGTTCCATTTGATTTTTCATATTCTTTTATTGCATTATTTAAATATTCTATTATTTTATTTGTAAAAATCGACCAATAATTCATTGTTTCTTTTGATTTTGGTTTTTTTACATTTAAACATATATTAGCTAAAAATAAACAAATTTCTTTTTGAATTTCTCTTTTATGATTATTTAGTAATATACCAAATAATTGATTTAAACCAATGATTTCATTAGGATTTGAAGTATTAACTATTGAATTAGAACCATTTATTTTATTAAAGAAATTATTTGAATAATTAATATCTAGCATTAAATCCTTGAATAATCCAAATGATCCTCTATTTTCAATAGTAAATAATTCATTATTAAGAACAATTAATTGAAATAATTGTATCTTAAAATTAAAAGACATATTATTTATATTATAAAGAAGGTTTTTATATAAAAGATTTTTTGAAAATTTATCTTTAATTAATAATTTCCATAATTTCAAAAAGCTTTCAAAATTGATTTCTATATTTGTATTTTTATTTAATAAATAAAACATTAATTCAACTCTTATTTCAATATTTTTTGAATGAGGATAAAATCCATGGAATACAATTTGAGATAAATCATCTAATTTTTTTTCTTTATATTCTTTACTGGAGTATACTTTATTGCAATAATAATTTAAATTATTCACAATTAAATCCGAAATTGAATTATTGTTATTAAATTTTTTTTGTAATAATGACATAAATTTTTGATTTGATGCAATAAAATAATTAAGTAAAATCAAAGTTTGAACTTCACTATGATTAGAATTTAAATTTTCTATCATTAGATTTAGAATTAAATTAACTAAATTATTACTTACAAATTGAAAAACGAAAATTTCTTGTAATGAGTTAAGACATGTTTTAATGATTTCAATAGTCATTAATTTATTTTTTAAAGGATATTGAATGTAATATTTATCTAACATATAATTCCATATCAATTGTATTCCATAATATTTAGATTCATCAAAATTTGAATCATTATTTTCTTTAATATTATTATTTTGATTTCCTGCTAGTAATAAATAATTAACTGTAAATTTTTTAATAAAGTTTACATTCTCTATTGTAATTTCTCTTTTTAAAATATAATCTTTAATTAAAAAAAATGTATAATTTCTATCATCATCATTAAGAAATTGGGATAATTGTGAAATTAAATTTTTTAGAGTTTTAGATAAAATTATTTCTTTTTTTTCAGCATTTTTTAATTTAAGAAATAAACATTCAATTAGTTTTTTTCTTTTATTCATTATTTCTTTTTTTTCGAAATTATTTAAATAAAAATTATTTCTATACATAAAAATGATTATAGGAAGTGATCTTTTCATAGTTTCTTCATAAACATTATTTTCAAGAATATAATCTAAAAAGTCAAAATTTTTTAATGATTGAATGAAAATATTATTATCGAAATTTTCTACATTTTTATCACTTTCACTTTTTAAATTATTATCAATAAATTGTTTATAACTCTGATCAAATGAAACTATCATTGAATTAATAATATTTATAGCATAAACTTGTTTTTCTAAATTTTTACACCTTAAACATCCAAAAATATAATTTAAATATAATTCTTCACATATATTCTTTTGCATTTTATTATTAAGAGTTGAAATTTGAGACACTTTTTGACATAATTCAAAAATAGTTTCTTTTGAAATTTTATTTATTTCATCTTCTGAAATATTTAACAATCGTCCTTTGATAAAATCTTTTATATAAAGAAATTGTTTTATCAATTCTTCATTTAATTGTTCTATAAAAGAACAAAGTTTTTTTAATAAACCAATATATATTAAAATTGTTTCTAAACTTAATTTTGAATTACAAACAATAAAATGTGAGAAAACTTGATATCCATTTATACTATTAAAATAATCAATAAAAAAAACAATTGGTGATGTAGGAATTTTTTGATCTTTATTTACTTTAAAAGATTTTATTTGATCATTATAAATAGCTTTATTACATATTCTTTTAATATTCATACTATTATATAAATTAGATATAATTATTTCTATATCTTTTGAATATTGAATATAAAAATCATTATATACTGGAAACAAACCTTGAATTTTTTTATATAAATCAATTGCTTCATCTTCAAAGGAAATAATTGCAAATCTTCTATCAAGTAAAATGATATCTTCTAAATCAGTTCCTTTAATCTCTTTATATTGTATAACAATATCAATATTTTGAATAAGATAATTATAAAAATTTTTAATTAACTTTAATATTGAAATACAAATTTGAATACAAATATCAATTCCTTGGTTATTATCATTTGTGTTTAAAACATTATCAAACCATAAATAAAGTTTTCCTTTTAAATTATGAAACATACTATATGAGCTAATCTGATTATAATTATTCTCAAAAGTTTTATTCTGTCCAAAATTTAAATTGACTAAATTTTCAACAAAAGATTTTATAATCTTTAAATTGTTTATTGAATGTCTTTCAGTTGGAAGTCTTTTTTCATTTTTTTTTGTATATTTTCTGTAATAACTTAATCTTTCAGCATCATATATGCTAATATTAATATTTTTTTCGTTTGTTTCGCAATTTACAACTGTTATGGTTTCATTATTAGCTTCGATTATTCTACCAATTTCCCATTTGCCGTTTACATTTATATCACAAAAATAATTTTTTTCATAACAAAAATAATAATTTGCTGCTTTTATTTCATTTAATTGGGATACAATTTTATCGTTGAATGATGCTTTTACATTAATATTATTATTGTTATTGTTAACCTTCTTGTTATTGATATTTTCTTTATAATTGTTATGATAATTATCATGGTTGTCATTATTATTATCATTATCATTATCGTCATTAAATAATTGAAAATTATCATTGTCTCCCATTTTATTATTATTTTAAATTATTATAAATAATAAACTTCCATTAAATAGGCAGCAAATCAAAAATAATTATTTTCGAGAATTTAAAGAAAAAAATATATTTATATATTAAAAATAAATTTAAAATCATTTAAATAATAAATTCTCATAAAAAAACTCTTTTTCGTTTTCATTTATACAAAACCTAAATTCTATATTAAATTTAAAAACAATTTATTTTTATCTAAAAAAAGACTTTATTCTCTAAAGCCAAATAAAAAAAAAGACATAACCAACAAGTTCTTTACAGAATAATTTAAATTATAATTGTTCAACATTTAACAGACTAAAATTAAAAAAAGAGAACAAGATTTAAAAAATTTATAATAACATTAAAGTTAGAAATAAAAATTAAGAAATTTAAGTAATCAAAGACTTAAACCAAATAAATTTGATTTATACTTTTTCTTCAATTCAAATACCAAATGAATTTTATGTGAAATATAATAAAAAAGTTATTAATTCTTATGGTAAACTTGAACTCTTTAATTTTTGTAATATTGATAATTTTTTTATTATAATGAAAAATAATAATTTTTATAAAAGATTGGATATTAATGAAAGAAAGAAAAAGAGAAAATTTATAAATAAAAATAATATTTATGCAATAAATCTCATCCAAAAAATATAAAAATGAATTTAAAAGATTTCCATCTTATAATTTTCCAAAAATATTATAAAAATTTAAAAATTAAAAAAATGAAAGATTAAGAGAAAAATGATTAATTGAACATTCAAAATTTGTTATATTAAGTGAAAATCTATGCATATTTTTCAAAGATTTTTATCAATGAAATGATGCATCTCAAAAGTCCAAAGAAATAAATTAAATAATATTTATGAAAATATAGAATGGACCTTTTCTCCTAAAATAAGTTATATAGGAAATAGATTATCTAAAATTATCGAGTTTTCAAAAGTAAAAAATATTAAATTTGATAAAAGAAAAGAATAGAAAGTAAACTTAAATTCGGCAAAAAAATTTAATTTTTTTTTCATTTAAGAACATTCTTATTTTCATGAAAACTCTCATTTTCATGATAGTAAAGATTATAATGAATCAAATAGAAAAAAAAAAGAATTATTAAAAAAAGAAAAACTAACAATAAAAATAAAACTCATCAAAAGAAAATAATTCAATTAAATAATAATAAAAATGAAAAATAAAAAAATAGAATTTGTAATAAATGAAAGATAAAGAAGAAAGTAAATAAAAAAAATTAAATAATATTTAAATTTTTTAAAAATGAAAATAAATATGAAGAAAAAGAAAGACAAACAACAAATTATTTATTCAAATAATTTAAAATAAATAGTTTATTTAATTTTCTAAGAGTATTTAATATAATTTTTATAAAAAAAATAATAAAAATAAATATGATTAATTTAAAAGAATTTATATATTATAAAGAATTCAATGGAAACTAATTTATATGATAATGATTTAAATAATCTTATTAACAAAGAAAATTATGAAAATCAATTGAGTGAAAATGAAATTGAAAAATTAAAAAAAAATTTAATTGAAAATGAAGAATTAAAAGATGATGAAAATGAAGAAATATTATCTTCAGAAGATATATCAATAAATGAAGAAATAAATAATAAATATGAAAATGAAAAAAAAATAAAAAATATTGAAAAAAAAAATATAAAAAATAATAAATATGAAGATTTATCAATTAATCAAATAAAAGAAATTATTGGAAAAAGAAATAAAAAACTTCTTCAATTAAATGAAGAGAAGGAAAAATCAAAAGAAAAATTAAAAAATATAGTAAAAAAAATAAATAATTTATATGAAATAAGTTTAGAACACATAAAAAATAAAGGAAAATATACTTTAAATGAATTAAAAGAAATATATGAAAAAAGAGAAAAAGAATTAAAAAATTCAAAAAAAATAAATCAAACATTTAAATCTCAATTTTTAATTAATTTAAAAAAATTAAATAATGTTTTATCTCCTGAAAAAATATCTTCATTTAAAAAAGAAATTAATACTATAAAACAAGATAATAGTTTAATTAATCAACAAATACAAGAATTAAAATCTAAAAGCGTAATTAATTCAATTGAATTAAAAACTTATAATGAAAATAAAAAATTTCCATCAAAAATAAATAATTATTTTGAAGATGTTAAAAGCTTTTCATCTGAAAAACATGATTATTATATGAAATTAAAAAAGAATATAAAAAGTTTAGATAATTTAATTAAAGAAAAAAATTTATTAAATAATTTATATAATTCAAACATAAAAGAAGATGATGATAATAATGAAGTTTCTTATTTAAATTATTGGTTAAAGTTAATAAACCAAGATTTAGAAGGAACTGAAGATGAAATTTTTGAAAAAATAGAAAATAATAAATCACAAGTAATTAATGAAATTGATAAAAGAAGATTAACTAAATTAAATAAAAATAATTTACAATTACCTATTTTGACAGATAGATCGTATAATGAAAAAGGATCAAGAAATAAAATAAGTCTTTTAAATGTAAATAAAAGTGAAAATTTTTCAAGTTTAAAAAAGCCTTATAAAGGAATTTTTAATAAATATTCTTTATTAAAGGATTCTATTGATAGTAATATTAGTAATAGTAATTTAATTGTTAATAAAAAAAAACCAAGAATTGTATTAAAAAGTATTGCACATTTAAAAAAAGGTATTGTTCAAAATATATTGCAAGAATTTTCTAATGATTATTTCGCAACAAGTGATGATGAATATAGAGAATTACTAGGTAAAAAAGAACAGTTTATTAAAATAAATTCTAGAATTGAAGATAAAATTAGAGAAAAATCAAAATATTCTTCTGAAAAATTAAATAAACTTTCAAGAAATATTAATGAGAATATTACAAGGTTAAATACTTTAAATCTAAAAAATAAATTATTAAATAATGAAATTATTAATTTAGAAAATTTACTTCGATTGACTTATCAACAAAATGAATTGAAAGATGAAATTAAAAAAAATGAATCTAAATTTATGTTATTGAATAAGAAAAAAATAAATGATTTATATTATAATAATGAAAATATTTCACAAGAATTAAAAGAAAATGAAAATAAAGAATTAAAAATAAATCTTAATGATATTTCAGAAAAAAATGAAAAAAAAATATTTATTCCTATTAATTTAAATCAAAAAATTACTAAAAAAATAAAATTATTTAATGATATAAAAACAATTAAAAAACTTACAAAAGAGAATTTTAAAGAAGACTTAATTAGAGAGAAGAAAATAAAAGAAATTAAAAATAAATATTTCCCAATTGATAATAATGAAAATATAAAATTAAATGTAGAAAATAATTATAACATTGATTTAGGAAATGAATCAATTAATAATAACAAGAGAAAGAAAATATTTAATAAAATAATAAAAACAATTGAGCAAAAATAGATTAATTAATGATAATAAAAATACATTACTTAATTAATTCTATTATAAAAAAAATAATTAATTATATATAATTTTATAAAATCATTCATCCAAAAGTTTAATAGAAAATAATTCATTATGAAGACATCTAACAGCATTATCATAATCAATAGTACAAGATTTATTTTGATAACGTTTCTTTTTATTTTTTTCTTTAATATTCTAAATCAAATAAAAAAATTTATTACTTTTTTATAAGAAGATGAATTTTCAATAGTAAAAATTTTATTAGGATAATTAATTAAATATTTATTTTTCCAAATATTTCCACTTCCTGGTTTATTATATTCTTTTATTTTATTTTCTTTTTCAATCTTTCTTAAATTTTCTTTTCTTTTAATATATTGTTCATATGATTCAGGATCAACAACTAAATCTTGAGCACTATTAATAAAAATACTAGAATTATCTTTTTGTTTACTCTAAATAATATTAATAACTTATATTCTTACAATTTTAGGAATAAATTTACATTCACTTAATTCTTTTATTTCTTCTCCTTTTGTTAAATCTTCTATTTTTTCATTTTTTTTTTTGTTCCAAAATTTTTGCCTTGAAAAAAATTTTAAAACTTTTTCACTATTAGAGTCTAAGTTATTTGAATAATAATTTTTTTTAATATATTCTGAATTATTGTTTATTAAAGGTTTAAAAGTACATTCTTTTATTTCTTTTTTATTTATTTCTTCTTTTTTTTTTTGTTCTTTTAATTTTAAAGTTTCTCTCTTTTTTTTATCTAATTGATATAATTTATCCCATCTTGGAATTTTTCTTTGATAAATTTGATGATAAGAAACATTTTGATTTCCTTTGTTAAGAATTTGAATTTCTGAAATTTCTTTTATCATTATTTTTTATTTTTAATTTTTTATAATTTTTATTCATAAAAAAAATATTTGTGAATTATTAAATTAATTTAAAAGACTTTTTCAAATATTTTTTTCATTTTTTTATAACATTCTATTCTTCTTTTTCTCTTAATTTATATTCTTATTTTATTTTTAATTTCTTTAATAAAACACTTTTTCAATTTAACCTCTTTCTTTTGGATAATTAATTATCAATTATGTTAAATAATTCTTTTTTGGATTTCTACTACCTACTCTAAATCTAAATTTATTTTACTTTGAATTCATTATTAAATTTAGGTTTATTGTCTTTATTAATATATATAAAATTAATTTATTAAAGGTACTATTTAATTTACCAATACAACTTGAATTTTCATTATTTTCATTTTTATTATAAAATTATTATTTCAAAAAATTTTATTTCTATTTTTTTCTTTTAATGAATTTCTTTATTAATTTGATGATTTAATCTATTATTTCTTTTATCAACAATAATAATATTCATCAATATCTTCATTTAATTCCCAATCTTCTATTAATTTAATTCATTATCTAAATTATTTGGAAAAAATTTCTTTATTATTAAGACGAAATAACAATAATAAAATTATTTCTATAAATTAATTTTCTTTTTATTTAAATATATTTATTGATCAATCATTAATTTTAATATAATATTTATGTCAATTAATCCTTCTTTTTCTTTAAAAGTATTTTTTTCATGTATTTTATTTATTTTTATAATAATTCATTTACTTCATGATTTCCCATGAAAATTATTTATATTTTCTATTTTTTTAATATAATAATAATTAAATAATTAATATTAAGGAAAACTTAATTAGTATTATGGAAGAAATAAGTATATATTTAAATGATTTAAACGAAAAATTAAAGGCTCCTTTAAATTTGATTGAAATTATAAATTCATATTCTCATGTTTTCAAAAACAATCCTTGTTTATTTTTTTTTACTGCTTTACAATTATCATATATCAAAGAAAGAAGATTTAGAGATTGTTTGGATGATATTAAATGTTTTAAAATGTTCAGTTCCCAATTCGCTCAAAAAAAAAAATTCAATCCTTCATATTTTAATATATTTAAAAATTATATCATTAATATTTATAGATTAATCGATGAAAATTTTTTATTTGATGATTCTTTAGGTGATGATTTAACAATTTTTGTTTTATCATTACCTGAATTTTTTAGAGAAAAACCAAAAGATCAATTTTATGAAGAATGTTTAAATGAAATAAAAGATTTTGTAAGAAAACTTCAATTCGTTCAAAAATTTCTTGAACCTAATTGTTATAAAACTGTTAAAGATTTTTTAGAAAAAGCAATTCAAAAAATTGAACAAAATTCAAAAGATAATAATAGTATAGAAATTAAGAATCAAAATAATAAAATTCAAAAACAAGAATTTATTCATGAAGAAGATAAAATTAATTTCATACCAAAAGAACAAAAAAATTCTTATTCAAACAATATTGTTCAAAAAAATAAAAATAGTATAAATTTAGATAAAAAAGATTTGTTATTTAGTAATAACCAATCTTTATTTTCATCTATTTCATTGAATAAAAATTCTTTTGAATCAAATAATTCTATAAAAGCATTTGATAGTTTTCTCAATAAGTCAAATAATAAAAATATATCAATTGATAATAAAATTATATCTAATGTAAACACTAAAACTATGTTAGATATTGTTTCCAAAGAATTTTATTATAAATATTCGGCAATAAAGTTTAATATTCAAAGTTATAAAGATAAAAAATATCATTTAAAATTAATAGGTTCATATTCTCTTTCAACTATTAAAAGTAAAGATTCATATATTGATTATGTTTTTATGTCAAATTCAAATGATATAACTTTTCTTGAAAAAGAAGATATAATTCAATGGATTTTACAATTTAATAAAAATGACTTTTGTTTATTAAAAGATGAAGATCCAGATACTAATAAAGAAGAAAGAGTTTTAGATTTTAAATATTATAATTTTGAGTCAAAAGAATCTGCAGACAAAAGTTTACCAGTTAATATTTTTCTTTATACAAATAAATATATTAAATGTAATGAAATGTTTGAAAAAATTTTTAAAGAAGAAAAACATATAATTATTCTTCATTCCTTTTTTTATTATATTTTAACTTCTTCTGGTTTGCAAAATGGAAGTGAAGTTTGTTTTTTAATAACTGCTTTTTTAGATTTAAAATATAATATTTTTGATTTAAATACAAAAAAAACTTGTAAGGCTTTTGTATATAAAGAAAAAAAAAAAACTATTTCAGAAAGTGAATATTATTATTATCCTTTAATAGAAGAAAAGATTTCTCAAGTTGAAAATATTAAAACCAGTATTTTAATTAAACAATTTAATCAATTTATTATTTCTTTAATTGAAAAAAATATTGATTTACCAAATAGACTATTAGAAGGAAAATATTTATTTAACATAAAATTTTATTATAAACAAAAATTTGAAGAAAAGAAAAATTTATATGAAAAACTTGATGAAGAAATTGATAAAAATAAAATGACAAATTATAAAGATATTTTAAATAATATAGGATTAAATATTAAATTTTAAAGATAATTATATAAATTATATTTTCAATTATTATAAGAAAAAAAATAAAATAAAATTAAAAAAAAATTTAAAAATGAATTCATTGTTATTTCAAAAAACATTAGAAAAAAGTAAATCAACAAAAGAATTATTTAGAGGAAGATTAAATCCAATTTCAAATCGAGAAATTGAATTTAAAAAAATTAATGATTATATATTACCAAATACAAATGGAGAACCTGCTGAAATATTATATATTAAAGATAATTTGAGTCATACATCTTTGTATAATTTTAATGCGAAAAACTCAGGAGGATTTATTTCTGATGGAGGATTAAAAAAGAAATATAATAAATATAATGTTGAAAATTCTTCTATTCATAATAAATCAACGGGTAAATATAATTCTATTAATTCAAGTAAATCTAATAATAAATCTTTAAATAAAGATATTTTTTCTAAAAGTATGAAAAATATAAGAAAAAATATTCCTCATACTCCTTTATATGAAAGTAAAAATAATTCTATTAAAAAAAATAAATTGTATTCTTCTTCAAGTAGAAGTGCTAAAAATATTTTTTCTTTAAAAAAGAAAATGAATAAAAATATCAAATATAATAATAAAAACGTAAAAGAGAAAATAAAAAAAGAAAAAGAAAATAACCAAAAAAAAAATGAAGAAGAAGAAGAAGAAAAATATGAAAAAATGAATCAATTAATAGAAAATAAAATAGCAAGTTATATAAGAGATTTACAAAATAAGAAAAAGCCTACTTTAGAAGAAGAAAGAAATGAAAAAAAACAAAAAATTTTAGCAGAAAATGGAATTGAAATAAGAATTGATAGTACTATTGATGATGAAGATCCAAAAGAAGAAGATGAAAATAATTATGAGAATGAAAAAATTGAAGAAGAAAAATTATCTAGTAATAATTTAAATTCTTCTAAAAACTTTGTCAAATCTAAAAGAGCAATTTCTCCTAAAAAAAATAATTATATTTTAGATAAAGAAGATAATAATAAAAAAATTTATAAACCTAAAATTGATTGTTTGGAATATATTAATATTTTAAAAAATCTTAGTAATAATAAAAAAAATCCTTTAAATAAATCTCATTCTACTAAAAATATTTATAAGAATAATTTAGATAATTCTTTTGGAAATTCAAACAAAAAAAAAATATCTCCTGATAAAAATTCATGTGAAAATAAAAAATGTAATAAAAAAAATCAAAGAAAAGAAGAAGAAATAAAAATAATAAAAAATTTCATAAAAAAACAAAAAGAAATAACAAAAAAGAAATTAGAAGAAGAAGAAATAGAAAAAAATAATAAGGATTTAATAAACTTTAGAAATTTATATAATTTAAATTTATGGTTTTTAAAGAATCATCCTTTAGATAAAAAAATAATAACAAAGAAAAAAAAAATAAAGAATGAATATTACATAGGAACAGATTCAAACACAGAATCAACAATAATAAATCCAAATGAGTACTTTTTAGATATATTAGAAAGCCAACAATTTTTAGTTAATGGAGGTTTATATAAAATTGATAATTTAAATTCTTCTTCTAATTTAAATATATCTAAATCTCAAATTAAAAAAATTACTAAAAAAGAAAGCAAAAGACATTTAACTAATGAAAGTGATAATTCTGAAAAAATTAAAGAATTAAAAAATAAAGTTAATAGATCTATTAGTAAGAATCAAGATATTATTAATCAAATGAAAGAAAATAAAAAGAAAAATAATATTAATAAAGAGAAAGAAATAAGTAAAATTTTGGAAAAAGAAAAAGAATTGGAAAATTTAATGAAAGAAAAAGGAAAAATATTAAAAAATGATAAAGAGAAAGAATTAGAAAAAGAAGAAGAAATATTTAAAAAATTAGAAGAACAAAAAAATGCTTTAACAAAATTAGAAAAAGATGAAAGAGAAAAAAAACAAAATAAAAATTTAGAAAAAGAAAAGAAAATATTAGAAAAAGAATCAAATAAAAACAAAGATGAACAAGAAAAAGAAAAAAATGAAAAAATAAACAAAGAAAAAGAAAAAAAAAATAATAAACAAAAAGAAGATGAAAAAGAAAAAAAAAAGACATTTGAAAAAGAAATGGAAGAAACATTTCAATTTCAAATAATATCAAATTCAAAAAATATTATTTCTGAACCAAAAAAAAAACTTGAATTAGATACAAATAATAATAATAGTAATAATAATAATACAAATAGTAATTTAACATCAAAAGAAAAGAATTTACCAAGTTTATCACATACTTATTCAAATAATAATTCAAATCCAAATCAAAAAGTATTAATAGAAATTGAGCCAAGAGCAGTTTTAAACTTAGTAGAAATAATAAAATTATTATTTCAAAGAAAAGTATTTTATAAATTATATGAAATATATATTAATGAAGCAATTTCTCAAAGATTTACTATTGCTTTTGCTTTCTTTGTTGCTATTTGTAAACAATATCCTTTTAGAAAAATAGAAGAATTTTGCAATTATAAAACTTATTATTTTGCTATTTTACAATTATTTAGACCTTTTATTAAAAGAAATTTTAGATTCTTTGTTAATTGCTGTTTTACTAAAAAAAAAGTAGAATATTTTGTTGAATTACTTAGTAGAATGATTAAGTTTAAAATTATGGAAAAAATTTATATTTATTGTCAAATAGTTGATGGAAATGAAGAAAGAGCTTTTAAATTAATTTTTACTAAAATTATGAGAATTGTTATGAAACCTAAATTAAAAGAATCTTTTCATTATTTTATTAATAATGTTAATCAATTAAAAAGAAATAATGAAAATAAAGATAAAAATCAAATTAAAGATAATAATAAAATAAATGATGATAAAAAAAATAAAGATAAACAAAAAGAAAATAAAATAAATAACTCTTCAAATACATATGAAAAGATTTTAGATAAAAAAACTCCAAATACAAGAAATGATACAAAAAATCTAAATAAAAAACCGGATAATTTAATGAAAATGAAAACTTATATATATGAATCAATAGACAGCAGTAAAAGTAGTTTTACAATTGAACCAAATAGTGTAGATAATGATAAATTACATAAATTACATATGTTACTTTATGAAAGAAGAGAACAATTAATGAATTATAATAATTATCAATCTTTTAATGATAATTCTGAAAGAAAATATTTAGAAACTCCTTCTCATAAAAGTGCTGTTAGTGTTCAAGAAATTTCAAAAATGAAACCTGGATTAAATTTAAGTAAAACTTTATCTGAATTAAGTAATGATAATTTAAATAGAAGTTTACAAAGATCTATTAGTAATAAAAGTTTAAAGGATTTAAAAAAAAATTCGAATTCTTTTGAAAAAAATGATGATAATGATAAAAATGATAATCCAAAAAAAGAAAAAAATGTATATGAACAATTTGAAGAAATTAAAAGAAATTTAAAACCAAATATTGATAATATTAATAATAATAATCAAAACAATGAAATACCTTCAATTATTATAAAACAAGATTTAAATCTTGAAGAAAAAAATAATGAAATAGAAAATAATAAAATTAATGAAGAAAAAATTAATGATAAAGAAAAAGAAAAAGAAAAAAAAATAGACAATGAAAGTGATAATCAAATAAATGAAAAAGAAAAAATTAATGATATTGAAAAAGAAAAAGAAAATAAAATAGATAATGAAAGTAATAATCAAATAAATGAAGAAGAAAAAAATAATGATATTGAAAAAGAAAAATTTATTATTGAAGAAGCAAAAGATTTGAATGATCAAAATAATGAGGAAAAAAAGAATTTAAATGATGAAATGATAATTCCAGAAAATAAAAAAGAAGACGATAAAACAATATCAACTCCAGAAAATAAAATAGATGTAAATTTTCAAAATAAATTAGAAACAAATATACCAGAAGAAATAAATGAAAATATAAATAAAATATTATCTTCAAATAGTGATATTTCAGCAGAAAAAGATTTAAACAATGCAAATATAGATTGGGAACTATTCATTCATAGTAATAATAAAATTGATAGTAATAATGTAATTAAAAAAGAACAAAAAAATGAAATAAATGATAATATAAATAATGATAAAAATGAAATTCCTATTATTAAAAATGAAGAAAATTTAGATCCTCAAATAAAAGAAAAAATAAATGATAATAAAGATATTAAAAATACTGAAGAAAATATTACTGAAAATATCGTTGTTGAAGAAGTAGAAAATGATACTGATAATAATAATGAAAATGAAAATTTAAAAAAAGAAGAAAAAAAGGAAAATGAAATTACATCAAATATTCAAAAAAATGAAGAGAATGTTATAAAATCAAATGACAAAACAAATATAATTCCATCAACTGCAAAAGCAAATCAAATGGTTAATGTTTTACAAAATGAAATTAAAACAAAAGAAGAAAAAAAAAAAGATGAACATTCTTTCACAAAAAATACAAATAATATTGAAGAATATTATGAAGGAGATTTTGAAAATGTGTCAGATTTTGAAAAAGAAGATGAAAATCATGAACAAAATATAATATCTATAATAAAAAATGACACAAAACAAAGTGATAAATCAAGAAATAATCTTCCGAATAATCAAGAACAAAATAAAGAAAACTTAAATAATAATAATAACTTGAATCAAAATAATAATAATAACATTAATGATAATATTGTTAATAATAATAGTAACAATAACAATAATAACAATAATAATGATAACAATAATATAGATAATAATAACTATAATAATAATAATATTGATAAAAATAACAATAATAATCCTAATGTTAATAACAATAACATAGATAACAATAACTATAACAATA
>JAEEGK010012955.1_pt1 | contig 18869 bp, 19 predicted proteins | sample 8958771 | NCBI WGS metagenome assembly JAEEGK01 (sample SAMN16246547, study PRJNA631951) | gut metagenome | biome: gut microbiome; feature: rumen; material: SC-attached | host: Bos | place: Iran: Karaj | collected 2018-10
GGATTCGAACCCCGGATACCATTTCTGGTATGCACGCCTTCCAAGCGTGTACCTTAAACCACTCGGACATCTTTCCAAAGTGTAATAGGAATTTACTATTTATTTGGGGATGTGTCAATGAGGGGGGAAGGTTTAGTTTTATATAAAAAAATGGATTTTATATCATTAACTGATAATTGTGTGTGCTTAAATTATTCTATGGCAGGAAGACGAAAAATATACCGGATTTATGACAATGGGTGTTATCGGGATTTTGGAAAACAACCAAATCCATTAGAACTCCAGATAGGATATGCTGTTATTTCGCTGGTAAAAGTAAGAGATGATAAAAAAGACCCTCCTTTATTAAAAGAAATAGACTATTTGCGAAATCAAATTGATGCAGAATATGGACTTCCTCTTCCTAAAATATATATCAGGGATAATATGTGTCTTGAACCAAACGGTTACTGCATTTTATTGCATGGTATTGAAGTAGCCCGATATGAATGTAGATACGGATATTGCTTATGCATAGACACAGGCGCTGTAAAAGAGGCATTAAAAGGTGAGAAAACAAAAGATCCTGTTTTTGTTTTAGATGCAATTTTTCTTCCGGAAGACAGAAGAACTGATGCAGAAGTTCATGGATATGTTGTTGTAGATATGAGTACCCTCGTTCGATACCATCTTTACAAGATTATAAAAAAGAATATTACAAAGTTCCTGGATCAATGCATGGTAAATACTCTTATTAATAAAGTCAGCGAACGAAATCCTGATGTAGTAGAGGATCTTTTTGTCAGACGCAATTTTCTTATATCAGATTTAAAGATAATTCTAAACTGGCTTCTTGAAGAAGATGTTTCTATCCGCGATATGAACGCAATTCTGGAAACGATTGCTGATAATTTGGAAGATAAAAAGAAACCTGAAGAACTGATGGAAAAAATCAGGGAAAAACTGGCATTTTCAATTCTTACAAAAATTGCAGATGATAAAAAGGTTGTTCATGTAATAAAAGTTTCGCAGCCGTTTGCTGACTTTTTAGCAGAACATACTGTTTTACCGGCATCCAGAACCGAATTACCATATTTTGAATTAAATCCTGCTGATGCAAAAAGATTTGATTTTGAGCTGGAAAATAAAATCAAAAACATAAAAGATAAAGGCTTTATAACTGCTGTTCAAACTTGTAATAATCTAAGAACTCCTTTTGCAAGGTGGTTAAGGAGTAAATATGATGATTGTTATTGTATTTCAGAGTTTGAAGCAAAGACTGTGAGCAATAGAGAGATTTCTTTATTTATAGAAGGGGAGTTGGAATAAACTCCATTGTAAAGTACAACTCTGCATTTCAGACATTTGCAAAAAGCTCTATTTCTCCTTGAGATTCGAGTCTGAGAATGAGGGCAATTATTTTGGAGCGGCTGGTATCAAGTTTGAGTTGAGAGGGTTGAGGGGTGATCTCTATATCTTCTTTGAGCATTTTTGCGGCGCGAGTGGACATGTTGCGGAATATCTTATTCTGAACATCTTCAGATTCATATTTGAGAACGATTGATATATCTCTCTCGTCTATATCGCGTAAGATTTTCTGGACAGCAGTGTCGTTCAGATAAACGAGGTCTTTAAAATCAAAAAGACATTTATCCAGTTTTTGTTTGAGGATTGGGGTGGTTGTGCGAAAATCTTGTACGGCTGTTTTGGCAAAATCCTTTCCGGATGCGGGAAGGCTTTCTTTTATGATTTGAAAATCATCATCACAGGTTACTCCAGAGCTTGTTACAATGTGGTTGGCTTCATCAATGACAGTAGAATCAGTTTTTTGATAGGATTTTGAAAGCACAAAGATTTTGTCTCGGGTATCGAAATCGTAAGCCTGCAGCAGTTCGTCTGCTTCTGTGTAATCCAGTTTTAGATAAGCAATTATTTTGGCAAGGCTTTCAAAATGTTTTTCCTGCAAATATTCACGTAAAGCTTTTTGTGTTTCTTTTGAGATGTTGTCCATTGCGTAAGAAACCATAATCTGAGCCTTTCGACGTTCTACAGATAATTCATTTGTCATATAGAGCCTCCGTAAGCTTTTGATAAGTATAAATATAACGGAAGAAACTATCATCTAATGATATTCCTATGATTTAAACTATAGGTGGAAATGGAGGTGCGTTATGAAAAAATCAAAAAAAATCTGCCGGACGGATGCAACTGCAATCTTGAAGTTTTACAGCTTTGAGGATGGGACTTTTGCGTTTTTTTATGAAGTCAGGAAAAAAGGCCTTGTAAAATATTTTGTGAATTGTAACGGCAAGGTGTTTGGTCCGTATGAAGAAGTGGATGAATCGCAGGATGAAGAGTATAACGGTGAAGCTGGCAAAACCTTCAGAGAGTTTTTGTGGATTGGTAAGATTGATGGAGAAAATTATGTTTTTAAGAACGGAAAGAAAATCAAAAAAGAGGAAACTGTTTCAAGTGAAAAAGTATGCAAAATGCTTGATAAAATGTGTGAGGACATAAAAGAATATGAAAAATCACTTCCGGATGAAGAGTATGATGAAAAAACGCATATTCTTGAGGACAGGGTAAACAAATGTGAATGGTTTGTAACTCCAAAAGAAAAGTTTGGTCCGTATCACAAGATTTTACAAACTGCGTATAAAGACGAAAATCATTTTCAGTTTATTTACAAAAAAGAGAGTGATGATGATTTTTCTTTTTACAATCTGAATGGAAATGATTGTAAAAAATTATATGACCCAACATGTTTTGCACAGCTTTTTTATGACAGCAGGGGACGTGCTTTCGTAACAAATCTGTATGAAAAATATATTTTGATTGATGGTGAGGAAAATTATCCGCTTGGTACAGAATGCCTGATGATAAATTATTGCGAAAAGAATGGTTCTGGATATGAGGTTATAAGTGGTGATAATTTTTCCCGTTCAACAACAGAAATAAAATGTAATGGAAATCATGTTTACGCAGATTGGAGCTGGTGTGTTTTGCAGGATGGTTCAATCGCTTATTCACATGGATATGAAAATAAGGCTTACTGGTCTGCATCAAATGGGGGAAAAGAAACCCGGATATCCGCGATGGTGCATGGAGAAAAGCCTAAGATTTTTGGACATATAGTTCAGTTTGAAAAATGCGGGCTTTCTTATCTTATGATTGAAGGACGGGAATATCCTGGAATGGTAGATGTGGGGGTGAATGGAAAAGCGGGATTTGTTTTTGTAAAAGTGCATAATCTGTATTTTTATGAGTATGAAACGCCACGGCTTTTTGGATACAGTTATAATCGCGGTGGAATGAATTATACGGATGTATGTGAAATTGAAAAGAAGAATATTGAGGATTTAATACGTGGTAAGCTTATTGCGGGGGAATGTGAGGTGTAATTGCGTTATTCGGTCGGATTTTGCGAGTGCGATTGCATTATTCGGTCGAAAAATGCAGATTAAGTTGCAATATTCGGTTGAAAAACGCAATAGGATGAAATCAATCTGAAAAAGGGAGATAAAAATAAATGTCAAACAAACAGGAATCGGAAGATAAACTTGCAAAACGATTTATTTATGAACTCAAGAAACTAACTACAAGTGTTATAAAAGGAATGCCTGCGGAGACTTATTATTCAGCTGCAAAATCCTTGAAAGACCTTTTCGATTCTTTTGCAATCATTGAAGAGTTTTACAGGCCTTTGAATTGTTATTGGGAAATAAAAATTGCTCTCCAGAAGTATGCACAATTTGTGGATAAAACGCTGCCTTATGCTGAAGATTTCAAAAGAATGTTGATTCATTTTTTTGTGGTGATTGAACAAATCTATTTTTATGAGATTTATGGATTCTTTTCGACAACAGTTCATCCGGGGGAAGTTCCTGGGTTACCGGTAAAATGCAATTGCGGGTGTCTTCCTTTCTGGCCGTTAGAGCCGGTAGTGGATGAGCATGGACAGGTCATCTATAAGAAAGTAATTCGATTTTACAATAAAAATAGAATCCGTCCGCTATGTATGACTATAGGCAGCAAGCCTGAAATCTTGGAAGGGCGTGATAAGTGCAAACTAACGGATGAGCAGATTGAACAACTGAAAGCGTTTGTCCGCAAGAATCGTGACCTCATCAAGCGGCATTATAAAGATGACCTTTCTAGCAGTGAGTTTATTGGAGCTTTGAAAAAAAGGAATAAGTAATATCATTAAATGATATTTCTGTATGGTAATAATATCAACAGTAAGGAGGAAAAAAATGAAAATTATTCATTCTGTAAAATCTGGAATTAAGGAGTTGGATGAAATTACAGGTGGTTTCTTTCCAGAAGAATTAACGATTGTGGGAGCACGACCTGGTATTGGAAAGACAATGTTTATTCTCAATTCTCTAAAAAGTATGATAGAAAATCATTCAGAAAAGCCAGTTTTGTTTTCTATAGAGATGTCAAAGGTTTGTGTCCTACATAGACTGGCTTCGATGATTACCGGAGTTCCATTAAGTGAAATCCGAAGCGGGGGTGTGAAAGATGAGACTGCATTTTTACAAGTTAAAAAAATGATAGAAGAATCTGATTTAAGAATTGATGCATCTCCAAAACTTTCAATCGATGAGCTTTGTTTAAAGGTAAAATTCTATGTGCAAGAACTAGGTCGGAATATTGTCTTTATTGATTATCTTGGTCTTATTGGTGTTGAAAATGAAAATATGCCTATTTACGAACAGATTTCACAAATAACAAGAAAATTAAAGATTATGGCCAGAGAACTTTGTATCCCTGTTGTTTGTGCATGTCAGGTAGCACGCAGTATTGAAGAAGATGAAGAACCAAAACTGAATCAGTTAAGAGGTTCTTCTACTGTAGAGCAGGATGCAGATACAATTATTTTTGTTCATAAACCAAACAGTGATGATGCTGGTAATGCGGCTTTTCATCGGGAACTAATTATTGCAAAGAACAGAAATGGCGATACTGGTCGTGTAAGCGTTTAATGGAGAATAATTCATGATTACAGTTAAAAATCTTCCAAAAAACATTGACGACATCACCTGGCAGGACGTGCAGAATTGTTTTGTTTATCCTCCTGAAAGACCACCGGTACGGCTTTTGAAAGTGGAAACTGGACTGCCTGTAAATATTTTAAATGTTACTTATGGCGTTTCTTTTGAAATTGGTTTGATAGAATGGGTTGAAGTCCAGACTAATACGAATGATGAAATTGATGAAAATAATTATGAAATCTTCTGGTTCAACGAAAATGCAGAAACAGTTTTGGGAAATAGCAATATGACTACAGAACTTTTAACTATTGTGCAGGATTATATCAAGAAGTCTTATGCAGATGAAAACTCGCTGCTTTACAAAACGATGCAGAAACGTAAAGAAGAGTGGGAGAGGGATGTTGATAAAATGAAAGAGGAAAGGAAAGGTATTTAAAGTAAAATCAAAAAAGAGCACTTTCCGGGAGGATGAAAATGAAATGTGATGTAGTTATTTATTCAAAGACAGCGGCAGTGGGGGTATTTTGGTTTGCGGGGTGGTATAATGAGCCGTCTGTAATGTTTGTTTATGAAGCTTGCGGTTACAAAGATAATGATTCTGAAGAATGGACAAAGGAAAGTTTAGCCGAGGTAAAATCTTTTGGTGAGAGTTGTGAAGAAAATGAAGATTTTGTAATGCGGCTGATGAAGCGGGTTTCTGAGGGAGATTTAATTCCTGATGATTTGTATAAGGATTTTGTAAGTTTATTTGTAAAGGTGTTGAATAAAGTAAAAGGTAATAAGGATGATTATTTCAATAAAAGGAAAATAATTTATACAGATTTAATAAAATATTGTCAGGAAAATATGGCATGGTGCATTATACACAATCTGGAAAAATCTAAGACAGAAAATGATAAGGTTGCTGCGTTCCAGTGCGCAAAATATTGGGCAGAAGAATATGACGATGCCTGTGCATATCAGCAGCTTGCGTATTATTGTTATTATGGAATTGGAGTGGAAAAGTCTTATAAAAAAGTTTTTTCATTTATGAAGAAGGCTGCGGAACTGGGGAATGAGTATGCTATACGTTGGCTTGAACGAAATGATGATGAGGACGATGAGTGATATAGAAAAAGTATCATAAGTAAAGAATATATTTCAAAAAGAGAGAAAATATAAAGTCTTCATAAGCAATGAACTAACAGTAATAAGAAATCTTAGAAAAGGTGGCCAACCATTTTTGCTCAATTTCTGGAATACGCATTTCTATGATTCTGATTATATTGTTAAGAGTTGCTGCGGGGATTTTTGATTTATTATGAGCAAGCGAACAGCGGTGATTTTTTGTTATCCAAATTTTTGTTCCATTTGGAATAGGCTTCCCTTGTGAGACATGAACATGAATTGGTTCTAATGGAATGTTTTCATCGAGCCAAAAGTAAACCCAGTAAGATCCAATTTTAAAAACCTGAGGCATTATCAAATCCTCCAGTTTGAGAGAATTCTAAAATAAGATGTGTTTCTGAAGCGACTAATTCCTTAAGGTAATTTAATTCCTCTTCACTATATCCAGAAATGTCTTTCCATTCAAAATCAGGAAGAATACAGGTTGCCTGTTTAAAGCCAAGCTTTTCATCAGGAGTTTCAATCATAACTTTTACTTTACCTTTAGAACTCATTTCTGAATGGACAATTTCTGTATTATCATTTAGGGTCATAAAAGGATAAATCATAGGTTACCTCCAATATATAACCATTATTTAATATATCATAAGTTGAAGAAAAATCAAATGCCAGAGTCAGTTTTAAAATGATATTTATAATTCTGAGAGTTTTGTTAAGATTTCTATTATAGTTTTTTGTCTCTCAGATGGGATGTTTTCTAAAATAGAAATCACAGAATGATATTTTTTATACATTTCAATTTGAAATAATTCTTCTTTTCTATTGCTTGAGACTAGCTTTTCGTTTTCAGAGAAATCCAACAAATATTCAAGAGAAACGCCAAGTTCTCTAGAAATACGTAATGCATCTAATGCAAAAGGATTTGAGTCCCGCTCTATGGCACGATTTATGGTGGCGACTGGGACATTGATTTTATGTGCTAATTCTTTTCGAGAAATATTTTTATATTCAAGTTCATAGCTCACTTTTTTCCAAAATGACATAAATATAGCATAGTAACTTGTGTCGCCTACTTCACTTAAAAAGTAACAAATGTTACTATTATATTAAAAGTAACAAAAGTTACATTTTTGTAAATGTGTATTTTTGTCGTGAAATAGGAGTGCTTGATGGATTACATAAAATTAAAAGAAGAACCTTTAAAATCTGCTATTCAGCAAGATTATTTTAAGTCATATAAATATACACAATTAGGAAATATTGATTTTGTAATAGCAAAACACCTTACAGATAAAGGTGTTGTATCTCTATTTGAAGAAGATGACAATATTGATTTAAAGTCAATTCTTTGGGCAGAAGCAAAACAGGGAAATACACATGATATTTATGAATCTTTTGTTCAGTTAATTCTTACTATTGGAAAAGAAAAGACTTTTGAAAAATATCTTCCACCAAAATATATTGGAGCTTTTGATGCAGAAAAAATGGCATTTATTGAATATCATAATATTCAGGATGTCTTCTATCAAAATGATTTTAACTGGAATGTAACTCCTAGTAATCATGAAACAAAGGAGTTTAAACAGTTGTACGATCTTTGTGAAAGAATACTTCGGGAAAACTCAATTCTTTTTAAGTATGAAAATCAGGCTGATGATTTAAAAATCTTTATTAAACAGAATTTTAAAACAGATAAAGATGTTTCAGAAAAGATTGCTGTTACAAAGAATAATTTTACTTTTGTTTTTCAAAAGTGGTTAGAACTAGTAAAGCCTACAATTGATGTAAATTGGCAAAATGCTAATAAAGCTGGTATTATTTCGGCCGATTTCTTTTTAGCGGATTTACTTTCTTCAGAAAATGAATCATTAAAAGATTTGCTTTATGTTGTTCTGAAAAAAACAAAATATGAGCTTGCGAAAAAAGTTAATGAGCTTGGTTTTGAAACTGCAAGTTATGCAAAATTTACAGATAATCAAAAAGCATATAAAGAATTCTGGTCTGTATATGAAAGACCGCCAAAAGAAGAATATTGGGAGTATATTATTTCCAGACGAGATTTACTGGTTCCTCAAGATATTCGTGAAAGAAAGGGGTCATATTTTACTCCAAAAATCTGGGTAGAAAAAAGTCAGCAATATCTTACAACAGTCCTCGGTGAAAATTGGCAGGATGAATACTACATATGGGATAATTGTGCTGGAACAGGAAATCTATTGAATGGTTTATCAAATAAACGAAATATTTGGGCAAGCACAATAGATAAAGCTGATGTAGATATTATGAAAGATATGATTCATAATGGCTTTAATCTTTTTGAAGATCATGTTTTTCAGTTTGATTTTTTGAATGATGATTTTATTCCGCAAAGTAAGGGCGGAAAAATGCCTGATGATTTGTGTAAAATAATTTTTGATGAAGAAGAACGAAAGAAGCTGGTGATTTATATAAATCCACCTTATGCGGAAGCAGATAATAGAAAAGGTGAAGGTAGAAGTGGAGTTGCTGAAAACAAAATACATGATAAATACGCTGATAGGCTAAAAAAGGCTCAACGTGAATTATTTGCTCTGTTTTTTACAAGAATCTATCATGAAATACCGGATTGTATAATTGGTGAGTTTTCAACACTAAAACATATACAGGCTGCAAACTTCAAAGATTTCAGACAGGATTTTAGAGCGACCATAAAAAAATCTTTTATAGTTCCAGGAGATACTTTTGATAATGTAAAAGGTCAGTTTCCTATAGGCTTTTTTATATGGGACTTGAAAGAGAAAAAAATATTTGAAGATACAATAGCAGATGTTTTTGATGAAAATGGGATTATGTTAGGAAAAAAAGAAATGATTTCCTATGATAATTCTATACTCTTGAATAAATGGATTGATGAATATCGACCGGCTAAAAATGTAAAAGATTCGATTGCTACAATGATTGGAGTTGCGAGTGATTTCCAGAATCAAAGATTGACTCGAATTGAAGTACCTTATATGAAGGTTCCTGCAGATAATCATAATTGGCAAATAATAAGTACAAATTTAATTCCTAGTGCAATTTATCTTGCCGTTCGCTGGTGTATGGATTCGACATGGCTAAATGATAGAGATCAATTTTTATATCCAAATGAGAATTGGAGCAACGACAGTATCTTTAAATCTGATTGTCTTATTTATACTTTATTTCATCCACAAAATCATATTTCTTATTTAGCATCAATAAATCACTGGATTCCCTTTACTGAAGACCAGGTTGGTTGTAAAAAAGCCTTCAAATCAAACTTTATGAGTAAGTTCCTGAAAGGAGAAATTGAGATACAAAATCAAGATGATTTGTTCAGCGGAGAGGGAAAACAAAAAACAGAAAAAATTGTTTTGTCGCAAGAGGCTCAAAGTGTATATAATGCCGGTCTTGAACTATGGAAATATTATCATTCACAGCAAAAAGCAAATCCAGATGCTTCTTTGTATGATATTCGTAAATTCTTTCAGGGAGAATCCAAAGGAAGAATGAACAGTTCTTCAAATGATGAAACATATATGGAATTGATTTTTAATTTGCGTGTTAGTATGAAAATACTTGCAAAAAGGATTGAACCGAAAGTTTATGAATATGGTTTTTTAAAATAATTTTCTATAGTTAAAAACCAATATATTTATGAAAACAATAATTGATTCTCATTAAATGATATAACTCTCTGTTATTTTAAAGTAGAAAAATGAATAATCGTATTATTGTAGAGAATGTTTTGAGTAGAGAATTAGTAGTAGGTGAGAGTTTTGGAATTAAGATTACAGAGGTCAAAGAGTAAGAGAATAATTATGAGTAGAACATATAAACTTCATAGACATAAAAATCGTGGGTGTAAAAGAGATGAAATGCAAAATAAAAGTCGAAGAACTCATTTTCGTATGTGCATTAAAAATCTTTTGAAGAGTTGTGCAGATTATGAGGAAATCAATCTTCCAGCAGAAAAATCTATTATTACGAAAAAAAGAAGCGTTGGTTATTTAAGTCCTCTTGAAACAGAAGAAAGTTTGACAAGAAAAATACTTGCCATGAAAAAGGCTTCTATGAATGGTTTCCCTGTAAAACGGTGGTGCGTGTGTGGTTGTATAGACAAAATGCTCAAAAATGGAGCGACTCAAGAAGAGTTAAAAGAATGTGTTCATAAGTATTATGTAAGTAAAGGTGGAAGGAAAAAAGTATAAAGTTTTCATGAAGGAAAATAAAATCCGCCTGTGAAAGAATTATATTGGACTGGAATGGTGAAAGGTTGGGATGCTGTGTTTTTGGCAACGATGATTTTGGCATCGGTGAGGTTTTCATTTGTGTATTGATGTTCGGAGTGTAAAAAGATAACTGTATCTGCTATTTGCGGGATGAGCATGTAGCGGCCGAAATCACGGAGTTCGGGGGAAGTGTTTTCTTTGGCTGCAGGAAGTGGCATTGTTAAAATTATGTTTGTTTTATTTGTTTTAGCAAAATCGTGTAAATCATAAAGAACCGTGCTCAACGTTTTTCGGTAGGCTCTTTTATCTGAATCTGCGAGTTCTTCTAACAGCATGAAATCATCAATAATTATGATTTTGACTTTCTGGTTTTTGACTATTTCCAGAATATCATTTTTTAATTCGTGTAAACTATAGTTTGGTGCAATTCCGGCATAAATGGGAGCTTCTCCAATTTTTCCCGCGGTTTGCTGCATTTGTTCAATTTCATCTTTTTCTAAGGAGCCGTCATGCAGTTTGTAAAGTTGCAGCTTTGATGCAATGCTTAATAATTTTATTCCAAAATATTCGCTGTCGAATGCAGGAGAAAAATAAATTACAGGTGAACCGCAGTTGAGCGAAAAATGATTTATAAGACTCAAAGAAAAGTTTGTATTTGCTGTTGTGGAATGTGAAGCAATAATTGTGAGATAATTATCAGGTGATTGAAACAGTGATTCAATAATTTCATCATCTTTAGCATAGCGTTTTGTGTTATAGCTTTTGCATCTTGCATCAAGTATTTCGACTGATTTTAATGCGATGTTTAATCCTGTTGTAATGGGGCAGGGTAATGGAGGAGTTGTTGATTCCTTAAAAAAATCCAGCTGTGTATTCTGCCATGCCATAGTGGGCTCCTGTGTATGATTGTTGTGTTATTGTGTTTTCAATCAACTTTTTTCAGTTTAACATTAAAAAATATCATATTATGATACACTCCCTTGTTATAATTACCTCATCAAACAAATAACGCCGGATTTATTCCAACTTGCCGGGGCGTGGTGCTGGCTAAAAAGGAGAATAGGATGATTGAAAATGAGAGAAATTGGACAGTAATTCCTGGAAGAGAGTTTGGGTTGCCTTGTAATTTGAGGTGTGGGCCGGGGGTGAGACCACATGGGACAATGCATTTTGAGAATAGGAAAAACAGTGGCGATGATTATGACAGTTCGGATGAGCTTTGTGTGACAATCGGGAAAAATCCAAAGCTTATTGATGAAGCTGGAAAATGTGTTTTTTCGAGTGAGGAAATCAAAAGGATTTTAAAATTTGTTTCGGATTATAGAAGTTTAATAAAAGATTGGAACAAAGGATACATAACAGGAAAGGGATTTATTCATGCAGTGAGAAAGGCGAGAACTCCGCAGGAATCTTCTATCAACTGGAAAAGGCTTGTATTTGTTCAATATGATATTCCGTTACATGTAAATTGGTGGGCAAAAGATTTTACAATCGAGTATAAATCGAAGTTTGGACCTTTGCGATATGGACTTCATCTTATGTATATGATGCCAAAGATTTATACAGAAGAAGAAATTATTTGTATATGCAAAAAACAGTGGCCATGTTTTTTAAAAGCAGAAAGCTTTATTGAAGATAACAGGGTGCTTCTTGATACGGAAATACAAAAGCTGTTGGATTCCGGGGAACTTTTTTCGGAGTGCTGGGAGTGGGTAAAGCAAAATGTGGAAGAAAATATCCAGCAGATTATAAGAGGGTATCTGGAGGATAAATGTAAAAATACCTGATCTCCTTTCACCAGATCTCTGCTCCATTGCAATCTTACACGTAACTCTGTACAATCATCAGTATGAAAAAGATTGATAAGAAAGGCGTTTTGAAGTTCTGGTTACTTTTTTTGTTGTGTCTGGGAATTATTTATTCATTTATTGCGATTGGTCTGAATGTTTATACTAAGATTCCGGCTGCAGAGGCGTTGATTCACAGCAGAAAGGGATTCAAGATTCCGTATACGCATAAGGGATATGTGGCTCAGGGGCTTTCGTATGATAAGGCGAGCGGTAATTTTTACCTTACCGGTTATATGAAGGATGGAAGTGCTTCTCCGATTTTTATTGTGAACAAAAAGAGCAAGAAGCTTGTAAATGCTGTTTTTATGGCGAATCAGGATGGAAGTGAGTTTCACGGTCATGCGGGCGGACTTTCGGTGATGAACGGAAAAATCTATGTAGCGGGCTCTGAAGATGGATGCCTTTATGTGTTCAGCCAGGCAGAAGTTGATGCGGCTCCAAAGGGCTCCAGTGTTGAATATACAGAAATTGTTGATTTGGGGAAAAATCTTTCTCCGGTTCTGCCGGCGTATACAACAGTGAGCGACGGGATGATTTTTGCGGGTGAGTTTTACAGACCAGAGGTTTACGAAACTCCGGAAAAGCACCAGGTTCAGACAGAGGCGGGACTTCAGCACGCGATTGCAGTTGGTTATGAAGTAAACGGACGGCTTGCAACTCCTGCAGTTGTTTATTCTGTGCCGGACCAGATTCAGGGAATGTGTTTTGCAAGAAATGAAATCTATCTTACAACTTCCTGGGGACTGGGGCTTTCGGCTGTGTATGTATATAATAGAAAAGACATTGCTCAATCCGGGACAAAAGAAGTGAGTGGTCATGTTGTGCCGCTTTATAATCTTACACTGGATAATATGAAGGATTACTGGGTGCTTCCTCCAATGGCAGAAGAAATTGAGTTTGTGGACGGACGCTTTTACGTAAGCAATGAGTCTGCTTCAAATAAATACATATTCGGTAAGTTCTGCGGCGGAAAATGGTGCCGCGGATATACCTTTAATTAGCGGAAAACGCTCTTTCTTCGAACTCGGTAACAGGCAGTGGCTTTGAAAAGTAGAAGCCCTGAATCAAATCGCAATCCTGCTGGGCAAGAAAATCTACCTGCTCGCGGGTTTCTATTCCTTCGGCAACAATCTGCATTCCAAGCTTTTTAGCAAGGGAAATTGTTTCGCCAACTATTAGATTTGAGCGAGTAATATCATCAACACTGCGGAAGAACTCTGCGTCCAGCTTGATAATGTCCAGTGGTAATTCTTTAAGTGAGTTCAAAGAAGAATAACCGGCACCAAAATCATCCATAGAAACCTTAAAGCCAGAATCCTTAAGCTTGCGGACTGTATTTAAAAGTGTTGCCTTATCGTCAAAGAAGGCACTTTCGGTAAGCTCAAGCTCAATATATTCGTGCGGCACCTTAAAGCGGTCAACAATATAAGTGATGTGTTCGGCAAGGTTATCTTCTGCAAAATGAGCGCGCGAAACATTTACCGAAATTGGCACAAGCTTTTTCCCCTGAGAAAGCCAGTTTGCCTGCAGTCTTGCAACTTCGGTTAGCATGTAATCATCGAGCTGGAGAATAAAGCCGTTTTTTTCAAAGAGGGGAATGAACTTGCCTGGAGAAATAAAGCCAATCACCGGGTGAACCCAGCGCACAAGAGCTTCGGCGGCAGAAAGAGTTTCCTTTTTTGTAGAATACTTTGGCTGGAGATAAACCTGAAACTCGTGCTTGTAGAGGGCTTCTTCCATATCATCTTCAATGCGGCGTTCCCAAACCTGGTCTTCCTTCATAGAATCACTGAACCATTCAATTTCGTCGTTTATGGTTGGAGTTTTGGGGATGGCGATTCCGGCGAAGGTTAGAAGCTGTGCCGCATCATCATTTTTAGAAGCAACCTGACAAACACCGGCGCTGAAGGTAAGATGACGGCCATTGCAGCGTTCACGGATTGTATTCATGATATTTTTAATGCGGATATTGAGCTCGTCGCTGGAGTGGTATTCAAGAAGAAGTGCAAAATCGGATTTTTCTACGTGCGCCAGGATTTCTTTTTTACCGAGGATGTGCGAAATGTTGCTGTAGATTTCTTCCAGAAGGTTTTCGCCCTGGTGGAGTCCGTAGGCTGTGCAGAAGTTGCGGTATTTTTCCAGACGGAGCTGAACAACTGCATATTTGCGGCGGTTTTTGTAGATTTCCCTGCCGGCTTTCTGCATAAAATATTCTTTATTGTTGCCGCCGGTGATTATATCGGTAGTTATCAGCTGGTTCAGGCGACGGCGTTCGTGTACAAGGGTGATGATTTTTTTAATTTCATAAACGCCGTTCAAGAGAATTACAAGCAGAAAAAACTGTAAAACAAAGCAGACCAGCGAGAACTGGAAGGCATTGATTGAAAAAACGTTTCGGGTGCAGACATTTACGTTTGGAATATCTGTTTTATAGATGGAAATTGTGTGCATAAAGGTGACTTCGCGGCTTGCCCAGTTGATGTAGTTGCGGTTTTTGAGAAGCTTGTCTATGCGGATTGATTTTATAAAGTATTTCGGGCTGTAGAGAAAGTGAGTTGGATGCTTGATATCCTCGTCGAAGTCGAAATCAAGTGGGTCATCAAAATCTTCAAAATCGAAATCTACGTCGTCGGGGTCAAAATCATCATCATCAAAAACACTTTTTCGTGCGGAATCACTGCTTTGTGCGGAATCACTACTTTGTGTAGAATCACTACTTTGTGTAGAATCACTGTTACCTGGGACATCATTCATCTCGCTGACTATTTCGCGGTGGTGGCGGATGATTTTGTAATCTTTTTCTATGTTGTCAAAGAGAGTTTCGAAGGGCTTGGAATAATCAGGGTCGATAAAGTGAATCATTCCGGTTTCGTCAAGGAGGCGCTGGGCTTCTTCGTTGTAAAAGGGCTCAAGGGCAGGGAAGTGGGTGGTGATGGTGTCACTGCTTCCGTTGAAGGGGGCACTGTTTGTGTCGCGGGCACTTCTGTTACCGTCGCGGGCGCTTCTATCGTCCAGAATTATTTCGGTGATGTCGCTAAAGCTGCTGGTGTATTCCGAAAGGCGGTTCTGCAGATCAAGGGGCGATTCGGTATTCCAGGATTCGTTGACGGTTTGCACAAGGGTGGAGCTTTCTTTCATGTTCTGCATGACTACGGTGTTGATGATTCCGAAGAGGGCGAGCAGGCAGATTAGGCTTGTAAGCACAAATATGATGGTTTCTGTTATTATCATTTCGACTACTGCCGGCCAGATTGCGCGTTTTCGCAGTCGTTTAATTTTCCTTTCCTTCTTTTTGCTCATAATATTATTATACTTTCTGAATACATTTTTGCAAGGTTTTCAAAGGGGCTTTATTTTGTTCTGGCTTAATTTTGCTTAGGATGGTTTTATTTTGTTCTGGCCTTTTTTATGAGTCTTGCAATTTTAAGATAAAGAAAGCCGATTAAAATCAGAAACAAGAATAAGGAAAGAATCCACCAGACGGTTCCCATAAAAGGCAATTCTTTTGAAAACTCAAAGGCACCGGCTGGACTTCCCTAGTTGAGGAAAAAATAAGGATAATTAATGCCATCAGAGAACTCCCAGCCTTTTATATAAGCGATTCCGGCATAAACTGTATATAAAAGGGGTGGAATAATCACATAAAAAATATTCTTAGATTCAATTTGTGTGATAGGGGCAAGAATAAAAAAATCTATAACTGCAATTAAAGGGACTACGACATGGGTAAGTATATTCTGAGTATTCCAGGCGCTTGTTCCCATGGTAGGGGCGAGGACAAATACAAATACAATTCCAGTAAGGGTGATGGAAACGGTGCCAACAAACTTTATTACTGCCCAGACGGGATTTATAGGCTTTTTCTTCGCAAGAATTATTGATTCTACTGCACAGATTAAGGCAATTGCAAGGTTTGATTGAATTGTAAAATACATGAAAACTGTTGAGCCGCCCATAAAATAGCGTTTACCGGCAATGGCACTCAGAATTGTACCAATTACTGCCGCAGAAATTACAATGAGCTTGAGGATATAACTTAGGAGTCTTTCTTTGGTGAAAGGCTTGGGGAAAGTTTTGATGGAAGCGGGGTGATTTTGTCGGGATTTGCTTTAGCTTTTTGGTCTGTTTTGTCTGGATTTGCTTTGTCTGTCATAAGTAGAAATTAGCATGGATTTTGCAAAATGTACATTTTTTATGTACAGCCTTTATGTGCATTTTTTTTTGTGCATTTTTTTTGTGCATTTTTTTTGTGCATTTTTTTTGTGCATTTTTTTTGTGCATTTTTTTTGTGCATTTTTACCAGCGGTTTTCTCCATATTGGTATTGACAGATTCGTGAAAAGTTATTATATTTATTAAACCTATTGGAGCGATACCAAAGCGGTCGTACTGGGGCGGTCTTGAAAACCGTTGATCTTCACGGGTCCGGGGGTTCGAATCCCTCTCGCTCCGATTCTGCTGGAGGTGTGGTAGAGCGGTAATACAACGGATTGCTAATCCGTCAGTTCCGAAAGGGCTGGGCAGGTTCAACTCCTGTCGCCTCCGAAACTAAACACCCTATTACAAGCCAGTGTTTGAGTATGAGATTGTAGCTCAGCTGGATTAGAGCACCACCCTGCGGAGGTGGGGGTCGCACGTTCGAATCGTGTCAGTCTCAAAAATCAGGTTCATCAGTCGATGAACCTTTTTTTATGCCTAAATCTATATGTTATATAGAGTTAGCATAAAAATATTGAATACTTTTTGCTTCCTTACCTGCTGGAAAAGGCGCAAAACCGTGTAAAAATAGCTTAGGATTTCGGGAAGTTTTCGGAAAAACTTCGGAAGGACTTCGGAAAGCTTATTTTTACCGCAATGTTTATCCGTGATAAACAGGAGGTTTTATAATGCGCCAATTCTATCTCTATCCAAATGCATCCGGTTACTTCAACGTAATTTTCATTGACCCAATCACTGGAAAAAAGATTACTGACAAGAGTACACACACAAAAGATCAGGTCGAAGCTGCAGTAATTGCAACAACCTGGCTCCAGAATGGCATTCCGGAAGCACGCCCAAATTCAAGAAGTTATTACACAGCAGGAACTCAGTCTAAACTTAATCTTAAAACTATCGCAGAAACCGTAACAGAAGGAGAAGCCCAAACACTCATAAATCTGCTTGCACAAAGGTTTAATCTGGCTGTACCTTCCCAATTTGCAAATACAGAAAAAAACTTCCCTGTACAATCACAAAAGACACAGAAAACCGCAATTTCAAAACCTCAAGAAATCGGCATTCCACTTATATCATTCCTGCGCAATTTCTGGGATTATGATAATTCGGAGTTCATTAAGCGTTATCTTGCACACGGTCACAACATGACAAAACGCCATACAGATATGATGCTCGGCCTTGTAAAAAATTACTGGGGACCATACTTTGGCGATGAAATAACAATCCAGGAGCTGGACCGTACAACCTTAGACGATTTCTTTTTCTACCTGCACACAGAAAAGCAGCTGAGCGGTGGAACAGTCAATAAGGCCATAAATTGCGGTAGTCGTGCAATGCGTTATCTTTTCGAAAACAACAAGATTGAATCTAACCCTATGGCCGGAATCGAAAGATTCAATGCAGAAGAACTTGAACGCGGAATCCCTACAGAAAGCGAAGTAAAAAAGCTTCTTAAAGTTGATTGGCTTAATGAAACCTACAGGCTTGCATTTAAGCTTGGCATTTACTGCGGATTAAGAGCCGGAGAAATAAGCGGTTTACGTGTATGCGATTTAGATCTGGATGCAGACTTAATCCACGTACAGCACAGCTGGAACGACACAGACGGACTTAAAAAGCCAAAGAATTCTGATGTTCGCGATTTGCCTATAGACCACGAAACACTTGAAGAACTTTATGCACTGGCAAAGCAGAACCCTTATTTCAGCGATTTAAGCTATGTATTCTTCTCGGCAGTCAAACCAGAACAACCATGCTGGCCATCATATTACGTCGATGGACTTTATGATGCACTTGAAAAAATCGGAGTAAGCGAAGAACAACGCAAAGAAAGAAACATCGTATTCCACAGCTTACGCCACTTCTGTGCAACCATCTTAAGCCAAAGAACAGACCTCAAGACAGTACAGGCAGTTATGGGACACCGAAGCGAAGACATGTCAAAGCATTATTCAAATCACGAGACCGAAGAAAAGATCAACAACATGCGAAACGTTATGCAGGTAACCTGGAACGACATCATGAGTGCATAAATAAAAAGGCATCGGTTAGAGCCGTTCGCTCCAACCGTACTGCGTACCGTTTCCGCTCACTACATTTGTTGGTAATCAGGTTCTGTGCATTGGTAAGTGAAGGTAGCAAACAGAGTGTTCACTCATTCAGCTCCACTTCGTTGCGCTTCATTCGTTCACACACTGTTTGCATTTACTAGCGGGCTCGCAAGGTGGCCTTTGTTCAAGCTCGCAAGCAAGCAATGAAAGCACAGTCAGCTGCAAACGCTACGGTACCGCTACGCGGACCCTCCGCTTTTTGCATCTGCCTGTTTCCGCAGGTGGGCCTTTGTTGTATGGGTTATGGCAGAGAAAGCCGCCAGACTAAATCTTAAAGAAACACTGGTACATCGCGAAGAAGTGTCATCTAAGAGTCCGCAACTTAAAACTGCGGGCACGCAAAAAGTGTTCCCCCTTTCCCCCCTCAGAACCCCTCTTA
>JAEEGK010012957.1_pt1 | contig 18868 bp, 12 predicted proteins | sample 8958771 | NCBI WGS metagenome assembly JAEEGK01 (sample SAMN16246547, study PRJNA631951) | gut metagenome | biome: gut microbiome; feature: rumen; material: SC-attached | host: Bos | place: Iran: Karaj | collected 2018-10
TTGAACATTCGTTCACTAGATTACATATTCATAGAGCAAAATAAAACTCTTCTTACCATTATAATATATTCGCAAAAAATCCCCATCATTCGGATTGGCGGCTTTTGACATTCGAAAAAACCTTATTACATTTTGCCCAAGAAAAATGATTCTTACGGTTCTGACATACGTGGTCATCGGGATTCTTACGATTCTCGGCATCTTCTATCTCGGGTTAGAAGTGCGGTTCTACCGTGCACTCGGACGGGTGCGCGAAGGCTACGCCGATCCGGAACCGCTGCCGAAGGTGAGCATTTTGATTGCGGCACGTAACGAATCCGAAGGCATCCGCGAAACGCTTGACTCCGTCCTCTCGCAAGATTACGCAGGCGATTGGGAAGTCTGGGTGGCCGACGACCGCTCGACGGACGACACCCCGAAGATTCTCGCGGAATACGAAGCGAAATTCGAACGCCTGCACGTGCTCACCATCGATTCCATTCCCGAAGGCGTCAGTCCCAAAAAACAGGCCATCAGCAAGATGATCGAAGCTTGCAATGGCGAAATTCTCTGCCTCACGGACGCGGACTGCATCGTGCAGCCGTCCTGGATCAAATTCATCGTCAAGGAATTCGAACCGGGGATTGAACTTGTCGCCGGACACTCCTACATCCCGACCGACAAAAGTTCGCCGTTTATCATCTGCATGCAGGCCGTCGAGACGCTGATTTACCGCATCGCGGGAACCGCTGGCCTCGCCATGCACCTCCCGCTTACGAGCACGGGCAACAATCTCGCCTACCGTAAAAGTTTCTTCCAAAGCGTAAACGGCTTCAATGGGGTCATCAAAATCCAGAGCGGAGACGACGACCTCCTGATGCAAAAGCTCGCGGCAGACCGTCCCTGGGCAATGCGCTACTGCATCACGCCCTCCACGTTCGTCACCACAAGCGGCAAGGAAACGCTCAAGGCTCTTTGGGAACAGCGTAAGCGCTGGGCATCAAAGACCATCTACTACACACCCAAAATAGTCTTCGTGCTCTCGATGGTTTTCCTATTCCTCTTGATGCTTTGCGTCACCGCAGCGCTCTCGATTTTCAGCTTTAAAATATTCGTCGCCACATTGATTGCGTTCTTCTGCAAGAGCGTAGGCGACATGGTTCTCATTATTCGCGGGCTCAAAATTTTCAAGCAGGAACACCTCCTCAAATGGTGCATCCCAGTTGAATTCATTCATGCCCCCTTTACCGTACTGGCCGTTCTGTTCGGACTGTTCGGACGTTTCAAGTGGAAATAAAAATGGCAACGACTAAAACTACAACTAAGGCGACAACCAAAACCACTACAAAGAAGACCGCCACCAAGGCTGCGACCAAGACGGCAGCAAAGGCCGAAGGGAAGACTCTCATTATCGCAGAAAAACCTAGCGTAGCAGCTGACCTTGTCAAAGTTCTCGGTGCAAAATCATTCAAAAAAGAAACCGCCTACTACGAAAGCGACACGACGATCGTGAGCCATGCGATTGGCCACCTTGTTGGAATCGCCGACCCGAAAGATATTAACGAAAAATACAAGGCATGGGACATGAAGACTCTCCCCATGCTCCCGGAAAAGTTTCCGCTTGTCGCCCTCCCCACCACTAGAGGCCACCTCTCCGCTTTGGGCAAGCTCATCAAGCGCAAGGACGTGACGACGATTATAAACGCGTGCGATGCGGGCCGCGAAGGTGAACTGATTTTCTACTACATCGTGGATTACGTACTCAAGGGGAACTTCAAGGGCAAGACGTTCAAGCGACTTTGGATGCAGAGCATGACGCCAGCCGCCATCAAGGATGCGTTCGAACACCTCCGCACCGAAGAAGACATGGTCAACTTGAGGAACGCCGCCCTCTGCCGCAGCGAAGCCGACTGGCTCGTGGGCATGAACGGCAGCCGCGGTCTCACCGCCTACAACAGTTCCATGGGCGGGTTCCAGATTACGCCGTGCGGACGCGTGCAGACCCCGACGCTCGCCATCATCGTGAAACGCGAAGAAGAACGCAACCGCTTTGTGCCGCAAAAGTTCTGGACCATCGAAGCCTCGTTCGGCAACTCCGGCGCCGAATACCAAGGCAAGTGGTTCACCGTCGATAAAGAAAACGGCAAGGACCGCATCAAGCAAATTTTCGACGAAGCAAAGGCCAACGAAATTCTTGCAAAGTGCAAAGGCAAGGCAGGCACAATCGAAGAGACGACCGCCCCGAGCCAGCAGAAGTGCGGCCAGCTCTACGACCTCACCACGCTCCAGCGCGAGGCGAACAACCGCTTCGGTTTCAGCGCCAAGACGACGCTCTCGATTGCGCAATCGCTTTACGAACATTACAAGGCGACCACGTACCCGCGTACCGACAGCCGTTGCTTGCCCGAAGATTACGTAGCCCCGGTGAAGGCGACGCTCGCAAAAATCGAAGGCCCGCTTGCCAAATTCGCACAAGAAGCTTTGGACAAGAATTACGTCAAGCGCACGCCGAAAGTTTTTGACAACACGAAGATTTCGGACCACTTCGCCATCATTCCGACAGGCGTTGCGCCGAAGGGACTCTCCGAAGCCGAAGAAAAAGTCTATACGATGATTTGCCAGCGCTTTATCGCGGTGTTCTTCCCGCCGGCGCAGTACCTCAACACGACCCGCATCACGACGGTCGAAAGCGAGACGTTCATCACCGAAGGCAAGATTCTCGTCGATCCGGGATTCAAGGCGATTTACGGCAAGGAATCCGACGAAGATTCCAACATTCCACCACTAAAAGGATCCGCTGCAAAAACGCTCGACATCGAAGCAAAGGAAGACTTCACCAAACCGCCTGCGCACTATACCGAAAGCACGCTCCTCTCGATGATGGAAAGTGCAGGTAAGCTCGTCGAAGACGACGAACTGCGCGACGCCATGAAGGAACGCGGGCTTGGTACGCCGGCCACGCGTGCCGCCATCATCGAAAAACTCGTGAGCGACAAGTACATCGTTCGCGATGGCAAGGAAATGATTCCGACCGCAAAGGCGTTCGACCTTATCAAGGTCCTCTCCGCCATGAACTGCGAAGCCCTCACGAGCCCGGAACTCACCGGCGAGTGGGAATACAAGATGGACCTCATCTCGAAAGGCAAGGAATCGCGCGAAGCGTTCATGAACGGGATCGTCGAAATGACGAAGACCATGGTGAAAAATATCAAGGGATTCAAGGAAGTCGATACGACGGGCGAAGCAAGCTTTAGCCCCGTGAACGGCAAGAAGGTCTTTGAAACCGTGAGCCGTTACACCACCGAAGACGGCATCGTCATCCGCAAGATTATCGGCGGCAAGCACCTCTCCGAAAGCGAAATCGTGGAACTTTTGACCAAACGAAAGATTGGCCCCTTGACCGGGTTCCGCAGCAAGAAGGGCGCCGAATTTTCTGCCGTGCTCACCATCAACGACGAAAACAAAATTGAATTCGTCTTTGACGAAAAGCCCGAAGAAATCGAGCTCGGCGAAGTCATCGGCAAGTCCCCGGTCGATGGGTCCGACGTCTACGAAACGCTTACCGGCTACGTCTCCGACAGCTTCGTCAAGAAGGAACCGAGCGGCATCACGCTCCCGAAAATTCTCCTTGGCAAGGAAATCCCGCTGGACGAAATCAAGAAACTGCTCGCAGGGCAAAAGACTTCGCTCATCAAGGGCTTCCGCAGCAACAAGACGCACCGCCTGTTCGACGCGTACCTGACTCTCGTCAAGGGAAAGCTCAAGTTCGAGTTTCCGCCACGAGAATTCAAGCCAAGACGATTTGTGAAGAAGAAAAGTGAGGAGTAGGAAGTAAGAAGGGCTGCGTCATCCTGAAGCTATGAGGTATGGGCACGGGCCTACGGCCCTTTGAGGTATGGGCTATTATACTCAAAGCGAAAATACAAGTAGGAAGACAGAGTCCCCCCCCTGGAGCCTGTCATCCTGGAGCCGAAGGCGATAGGAACCATTATTTCTTGAATAGCACTTGCGATAGAATCCAGTAAAGCCCCGAGACTAACGACCAATGACTAGTGACCATTGACCAATGACCAATTTCTAAATAAATGCATACAAAGATTCTGTTTATCATTGCAATTTTCGGGGCGTTTTCGGCAACACTAGCCGAAGACTTATTCGAAAGGCAATTTACCCCGATAAATTCATTAACGGAATCCTTACTACCAAAGTCCAAGCCCCAAATCAGTTCTTTGAGCGATACGGCAACTGTTTTTTCCGCCACGAGTTCATCTTCGGAAACGCTCGCAAATTCATCTTCAGCGACTCCCGCAAACGTATCCAGTTCATCCGAACATTTCGCAACGTCCTCCGCGGCTCCCGCTAAGAATTCAGCATCATCTGTCAAAGGCAAACCGAATCCGTACAACCTGCCCAACGAGCTCATGCCGCTATGGGATTCGATGACCATGCGCCAAAAGGCCGCACAAATGATTATGGTGTTTCTCACGACATCGCAGTTCATCATCGAAAACGAAATAGGCGGCGTCCTCATCACGGGCAAGCACTTCCGCGAATCCGAAGACTACCTCAAAAGGTTGTCCGAAATCGAATCGAATTTAAGAATTCCGCTTTTCATCGCTACAGACCAAGAAGGTGGCGCCGTCAACCGACTCGCTTCATACTCGGACCGCTGGCGCCATACGCCTAGCGCACGCGAAATGAGACTCATGGATACAGCAAAGATTCGTTCCATTTCAAACGACATTGCCAAGGGTATAAAGACACTAAAAGTCAACATGAATCTCGCCCCCGTCCTCGACCCGGCCAAGGACTACCGTGAAAAAGATTCGTTCATGGAAGAAAGTAAACGTTCCTGGGGCTCAGACACGACCAACGCATACAAAGTCAGGTCATTCGTTCACGGCATGCTCGAAAACGGAATCATCTGCGTTTCAAAGCATTTCCCCGGTTACGACTCTTGGACAAATAGCGACCATCAAATTGCCATCAGTGCCTCGCCGCGGGAAAAAATTGAAAAGAACGTTCAATTTTTCAAAACGCTCGCCGATGACATCCCCGTCACGATGATGTCGAGCGTCCACTTTTTACGCATATCGAGCCGACCCGCCGTCTTTGACGGGAACATCGTCAAAATGACCCGCCGAAGGCACCCCGACATGGTCGTACTCACAGACGACCTTTGGGGAACGTCACTCCGCGCCTGGGCCAGCGGAAAAGACAGGCTCCCCCCGCGCAAGCAGTACCCAGACAAGGACTTCAAAAAACTTGTCACAGCAATCATCGATGCCGGCAACGACATTCTCATGATATCGTACACATCCAAAGCAAAGGACATGCTAGACATCATGATGGAACTAAGCGACAAAAGTTCCAAGTACAAGCGCCGCATCGAAGAATCCGCCGCCCGCATTTTGAAGCTGAAGTATAAAGCGGGGATTCTGAAGTAGGACGGGCGGTTCCACCCTCATTTTTCTTATTTACGTACTAGCGAGTCTCAAAAAGCAAGGTTAGTACGTAAGTTTTCACTACTTACTTTATTCATTACGTACTAAGCAGCTCATTTTACACCAACTAGTACGTAAAAAACGACTAGCACCCCCTCAAAATTGACACAGGCGCTTCAAAACGCCCCCCAAAAAAGGCTTTTGAGCCTCAAATCACCTCCCAAAACCCAAATTTTTTAGAAATCGCTTGAAAAAATTTCAAATTTACGTACTAACAGCCTCTAAAAGGGCCCCTCAGTACGTAACAGACAAAATAAGCATTTTAGATTTACGTACTAACAGACGAAATTTTCCCATTCCAGTACGTAAACAGCCTCGTTCGTCCGCCGTTTACCGTGCATTCCTTAAATTAGCAGTCTACCCGCCAACAGCCAGCTTTTTTGCGACGGACAAGTTCACGACGTTTTTCAACACACCCGCCTCTCCCACTTTCTCAAGAGCGAGTTTCAGGATTCCAGCAGCCGCCATCGTATCGTCTAGCGCTCGATGATGATTAAAGTCCGGCAATCCGAGCGATTCCGTCAACTTGTGCAAACTATAACTCGGCAATCCCGGGAAAACACGCCGAGACAATTTGACCGTACAAAGTCTCGGCGGATTGAACTTTATACAACAACGTTTCAATTCTGTCGTCATGAACTTACAGTCGAACTGCACGTTGTGAGCCACGAAAATACGGTCATGCAAAAGTTCCGCCACATGTTCCGCAATCGAAGCAAACTGCGGCTGCCCCTGAACCATTTCATCGCTGATTCCAGTCAACGTGCGTACAAACGGCGTAATCGGATGTCCAGGATCCACAAGCGAATGGTAAGTTCCAACCACCTCGGAACCGTCCATCAGGACAATCCCCACTTCCATAATCCGGTTTAATTCCTTGTGACCGCCGGTCGTTTCCAAATCGACTACTGCAAATTTCAGCAACGCGAACTACCTAACAGGGATATCGATATCGAGCGTTTCCAAGCCATCACGGGCCTGTACACGGGCAAGCAACATGTTGGACTTGGGGCGACCATAGACAGGAACCACCAGCAAATTGGAAATTCCGCTGAGTTCGCTCGGCACGGCTTCGGTATCATATGCGGTTTTCGTAAAAATTGGATCCTTGCCGCCATCGTATATCAAATAAGTTAACTTACGAGGCATACCCTTCTTGATTTGAGAAGTTCTGACTTGAAAATAAATGTATCCGCCTTTTGGAACATTCCTCAAACTGTCCTTGATTTCTTCCTCCGTGGCGAACTCCGCTTCCATCGCGAGGCGAACATTTTTGCGAGCTAATTCCGCACTCTCGTACTCGACCATGACATTGAACTTGGCGTCTTCGGGAATAGCGCTTTTGCGAATATCGCTAATTTTGCTATTGTTCTGATAAAATTCCCAACGGCCGTTATCGTGCAAAATGACCATAGCCCCGTTAGAAGCCGTCGCCATAATATCCTCGGCATAGGAATTGATGGCGCAAACCAGGAAAAGAGCAGCAAATGCACCCAAAAGAGATTTCATTCCACCCATAATAACTCCGTATTTTATGAAACAACCCAACATTGCAAGAAATATACATTCTAATATCATATTTGTGGAATATCGTAATGTTATTAACATTTTAAAAAATTTACATTTGTGATATATCTTACATCACCATGTCCGGAATAGTTCGTTTTGCACCAAGTCCCACGGGATTCCTCCACGAAGGCCACCTGCTTTCGGCGCTCTACGTATGGGCCGCCGCAAAAAAATGGGGATTGAAAGTTCATCTCAGAATCGAAGACCATGACCAGAGCAGAGCGCGTCCCGCCTACATCAAGGGCATCCGTGAAGATCTCGCATGGCTTGGATTCCATTACGATTCCGAAAGCATCCAAAGTGCGCGTAACGCCATTTACGAAGCTGCACTCCAAAAACTTCTCGCCAAATCGCTAGTTTACCCGTGCTACTGCAGCCGAAAGCAGCTCCTCGCCGAGAACCCGCAAAGCGACACCGGGGAAATAATTTATCAAGGCAAATGCTATTATAGACGACAACCATACAAGGCGAGCGACGCGACCAACGCAGTTGGGCATGGCCGAGCCGAATGGTTGGGACAAGAGCGAAGCGATTGTCCAAAGACGAGCGATGAAAGCACACCGCACAACTTGCGGTTTATAGTTTCAGACAAAGTAATTCATTGGCATGACTTGCGGCTCGGCGATTTTCACGAGAACCCGAAACTCCAATGCGGAGACTTCCCCATCCGCGACCGCGAAAACCAATGGACATACCAGTTCGCCGTCTGCGTTGACGACATCGATGAACACATCACGCACATCGTACGCGGCGAGGACATCCGCAACTCCACCGCCCGCCAAATTGCGCTGATGGAAGCGCTCGGACGCACCGAACGCCCGATTTACCTACACCACCCGCTCATCGTCGATGAGAACAACAAGAAACTTTCCAAGCGTGAACTCGCCCACAGCCTAAGGCAAGACAAAGAAGCCGGCATTACACCCGAAGCCCTCTTCGGACGCGTCTGCCACAAGGCAAAGCTGACTGAAACCGATACGCCTATTTCACTACAAGAAGCCATAGCCCTAGTCGCTCACACGCTCCCGTCGCCACTCCCATCGCTATAGGCCGCTGAATTCCAATTCAAGCCCTGAAACGGGCCAAAACCCCAGAAAAACCGCTCTAAGTTCGCGGTTCTGTGAGGATGAACCCGAAAAAAAACTTATATTCATGACATGGCCTTAACGTCAATGTCAGCTACAATAGAGAAAATTCACGTAGAAGCAACCTCCTTCGAGAACAAGGACCGCCTGCTCTGTTTTTCGCAAAAAAATAAATTTCAGTCACCACTATTTTTTGACAACGGGGACCTGTTTTTTGAAACCTGGCAAGACGAAAACAAGCCACGAGCACTAGCTTCATTTTTCCCTGTATCCGCTAAATACGCAGAAGAAACACAAAAGACGGATCTTGAAAAATTCCGCAAAGTCCTAAAATCAAAAGAAGAAGACTTCTGCAACCAAGATTTGTTCATGGCGACGGGCTTTATCAAGTGGGGCGAAAAATCATTGGCGCCAGCATTGCTCATCCCGCTAGACTACAATTTTGAAAACGACACAGTCGCCATCGCCGCCAGCGCCCCCATCGAAAACATCGCTCTTCCGAGTCTTGACAGGAACATCCGATTCCCTGTGGCAACGGACTTTTACAAGAACGGACGATTTGACATCAAAAAATTCTTCGACACGCTCGAAAAGAAAATCGCCGCGAAAGCCGACTGGAAATTTACACGTAACGGTTGCTGTATCACGTTTTACAGCACCAACAAGCTTCTTCTCAAAAAGAATTTGTCAAACGAAAGCTGGGCAACCGCGAAGGCCGCGAACAACGCCTTCTTCAATGCCACCATCGGAAACGACGGATTCCTGCCCCAGCCTTCCCTTTTCGAAGAAAAGACATACGACCACGTCTATAACCCGGCGGACCACTACTTTCCATACGTGATGGATTCGCAGACGAACAAGGCAGCCATCGATGCGTTGAACGAAAAAGTCTCCGCCTATGCGATACAAACGCTCCCCGGCTCCGAGAAAGCGAAACTCGCCGTAAACATCGTCGCAGACCTTGTCCTGCAAAAGAAAAAAGTCGGCGTCATTGCCCGCAGAGCCATCACCAAGCTGAATTTCGAGAACGCCTGGAAACCGCCATTCCGCTCGTTCCAAGGCCCCGAACGCGAAACGTTACAAAAAGTTCTGAACGACGTACGCACAAAGCTTGTCACCTACTACGACGTGGTCAACAACCCGCTCAAGCCCAGCGGAATAAAACTTACGGAGCTCTTTGACGAAATCGCTAGACTCAAGCCTGTCAAGACAAAGTTTCCAAACGATCTTTTCAGGAATGTAGAGCAGATCCGCTATTCAAAGTACAAGTCCATGTACGCCAGTCTCAAGCAGATGGCGCAGCTCTATTTCAACGAAAACGGAATCGAAATTTTCAACGCATTCCAGGGAATCAAGTTACCCGCCCTTTCCCAAGACAGGAAACACGCCATTGGCGAAGACCTGGAACACGCCAAGAGCCTCTTGGAAAAAAACAAGCCGTTCATAGAAAGTATCATCAAATCGAATCTATATCCCTTCGGATACAAACTATCGGACATCCAGGAACTCATCGAAACGTTCAAGAAAAACTTTGATCCGGAAATGCCGGGCTTCGAAGAATGGAATCTCCATTCCAGTGGCTGGGTCGCCTATCAGGACGACTTGAACGAACTGCCCAATGCCGGCAACCGCTGGTCCAGCTACCGCCGCAAAAGTTCTGACATCTTTACCGATGATGCCATAGACGAAAACATTCTTCCAAACCGCAACGAATTTGTCGAAAGCCTCAAGTCCCCGCTCCACGGGCTGTCCGACCATTACCGCAGACCTAAGCGCGCTTTGCTCAGCCTTTTCAAGAATCCGAAAAGCATAAATTCGGACGACATGCTGGTCGAAAAAATTGACGAACTTATCGACATCCAGGAGAACAGGCGCAAATACAGGGACTCTTCTGTACTCGCCATGCGGCTATTCGGCAAGGACTGGAAGTTCGAGAAGACGGACTGGAAGGAACTTGCAAACAAAATCTGTAGCTATTACGCATTCCGTTCGAGATTCAAGAACGATGACCAGTTCGACCACCTGATTCATATCCTCGAACAATGGCATCTCTTCAAGCCATTCGCAGGCGAATTCGACAACATCCAGACAAATCTCGAATATTTGCAGAAGGTTCTGCAAACCATCAGCAAGTCATTGAACCTGAGCGAGCCCATGGATACCCAGAATGTCGATCAATGGCTCAACAAAATCGACTGTTGGTCAAAGCACTGGGAAGAACAGGACATCTACTTGCAGCTTTGCGAACACATAGACAACATAAGCGATTCTCCGTGCGATAAGCTGGCTGATTTTGTCGGCGAGTCCAAAAATGCGAACAAGGAAATCGCCACAGCGTTTGCCCGCGTCTGGACGAACAGCCAAATGCAGGCCGTCACCGCGGAATGTCCGGAGTTATTCACAGCATCCTCCAAAAGCAGGAGACAGCTGAGTAAACAGTACAAGACCCTATTGGATCATTTTTCGAATTCGAATTTCAGAGCGATGCACGGGATTGTCGAAAAGAACCCCAGTTTGCTCCAGAGCATCACGCTTTCCAAATCCTACAGCCAGGAATCGAATTCTTTTGACGTTGTCCTGTTCCTGGATGCTGATTGTACCACGATGGCAGAAGCCATGCCCGGTATCAGCTGTTCTAAAAAGGTAATCTTGTTTGGAAACCCCTGTTCGCCGTCACTCGAGATGCAGCCGATGGATGCCTGCAACATGGACGTATCTCTACAGTCCGTGTTTTACAAGGACAGCGTGCTTTCTGCGGCGCTCCGCAAGGGCATCCCGACAAGAGTCATCGGCTTTACGACCCAGTACGCGGACCCTGCGATCTTCTATTTTGCAAACAGGAACATTTACAACAACGAAATTGCGCAATTCCCAGATTCATGTCTGCATACGGGTTCATTGCAGACCATCAAGATTGTACACAACAAAATTTCGTCTATCGTAGAACAGGCGGTACACCACGCCACCAAGAACCCAAGCCAGACACTGGGTATCGTCACGTTCAGCCAAGCGCTCAGCAGCGAAATCGAAGAAGAACTAAAGAAAGCCTTAGAACAAAATCCAGATTCGTCAAAGTTCTTTACACGTGGCAATTTACAGAACAAGTTCTACATCAAAACTGTCGAACGCGCCGTAGATCTATACCGCGATGTCATTTTCGTCTGTCCCGATATCGACGTGGCAACCTCCAACGCAGGGAATCGCAAACTTTCCATTTGCACCACGTTGGCCAAGCAAAAGTTGCACTTGTTCATATCCGACGAAGACTCAGACAAGTTAACGAATTCAAAACCAGGGTTATTCCTTGAATGGGTCAACCAGCTCAAATCCAAAGAACCGGTTAAAGCCGAAGAAAATCTCATCGCATCCGTTCTGGAAGAACAAATCAACGAGTTGTTGAAAAAGGAATCGATTCCGTTCATGGATTGCCTTGCACAAGGCGGCATTCCAATTGGGCCTGTCGTCGTAGATGCGAACAACCCCAAACGATTCCTCGCCTTTATCGAGACCGACTGTTCTAGTGGAATTTATAAGGAATCGGTCGAAGACCGAGAATACATCCGTCCGAGCACGCTTACCCGATTTGGCTGGAAGATTTTGAACATGTGGCTTCCGCTATGGAACATCACCAATGCGGACGAAACAGAAAACCTTGTGACGACGATTGCGATTGAACAAAGCGTCGCACCGCCACCCCAAGAAGAAAGCGAAAGCATCGATGACGAAGACGATTCACAAGGCCAGTCTCCTAGAATAGAGCCGTATATCGTAACGCACATGCCTATCGAAGGGACCTCGGACGACTTGCCGATTCTGGAACTTTCTACAGACAAGCTTATCCAGCAGTTGAAGTTCTACGTCGATAACGAATCGCCCATCCACAGCGAACTTTTGCAGCAGAGAATTCTGGAACTGCACCATATCGACCGCGTCGGTCCGAAGATGGAAGATGTATTGAACGAAACCATCAAGCAGGCACTGCACGAGAAGCAGTTTATCAAGACCGGTCCGTTCTTCTACTCGCTTACGAATAAAGAAGTCAAGGTCAGGGACCGTTCCAAAAGGCCGGACAACGAGCGCAAAATGGCTTACGTTTCGCCGGAAGAACGCGCCCTGTTCAAATCCGGACTCGACGAGCACTCCATCAAACAAGCACTAGGAGTGTTTTAACACACAAAAAAAGGAATTGGATTTAAGAATCCAATTCTATTGACTGTTACGACAGTGCTCCGCGAAAGCGGGGACGTGGTCTGCTGCTTAGCGAATTTTTACGACAAAGGCAGGAATGTTGTATGCGGAAAGTTCGCGGGCCTTGTCTTCGGCGACCTTGCGCTTGCTCCATCCACCAGCGCGCAGCTTGTAGAACGGCGTATCGAAAACGACCTGGATTGTGTATCCCGTGCTCGCAGAAAGCTGAGCTTTGCGTCTCTGGGCGGCATCGAAATCACCTACAGCTTCGAACTGAAGCATATAGAATCCATCGGACTTATCGTTCTTGGCGGCAACCTTAGCCGGGATACTCGAAGACGTATCGCGGAGTGAAGAACTGAGAGTCGGCTTGTACTCGTTTCCACGGAAAAGAGAATCCAAGTCTGTCGGCGATCCGGCCCAAGCCAAAGCACACAAAGAGGCAATAATTAAAATCATTCGCATGTCATGAAATATAGAAAAAAGCCTCCCTCGCGGGAGGCTTTTAAAATCTATCGAAGTCGATTAGTTGCTCTTTTCGACATTGAGGTTGCCAATCACCTTCGTGTTGTGGCGAACACCCCACATCTGAGTCTTGTCGTTCTTGTTCTTCTTGCCGAAGGTAGAAAGCATGACGTAGGACTTCAGCTTGGCGATGTAGGCACCAGAACCCACAAGACGCTGCTTGTCAGACTTCATGTTCCACACGATGTAGAAGTTCTTCGGCTTGTCAACGCAGTTCTTACCATCGAAGTAGTATCTGCCGTTTTCTTCATGATTCTTCTTGTCATCGCAGTAGATGCGACCAGTCTTGGTCAAGACATGGGAACCGATGTTCGTGAAGAACTGGAGTTCATAGTTGAAGAATACGTCAGCATAATTGTTACCGATTGCAGCCTGAGTCGTAGTATCCTGGACAATCAAGGCGCTCATGTCGCTCTTGATGAACCAGCCATGCGGCACAAAGCCGTAATTGGCAAGGTTCGGATCGACGCTAACATCCTTATTGATAAGGGCCTTCTTGAAGTCGCTTTCATCCTTGTAAGCATCGAAGGTGAACGCTTCGACATCCGGAAGCTTGGCGGATTCAGACGGCGGGAGCGGGATACTTCCGATAGCATCCGGGATGAGTCTTACAGCGTAAGCACTCACGGCACCCGTAATCAAAGCCCACGGAGACGGAACACGGACGCTAGGATCAGAATCGTATGCCGGAGCGACGTTCCACAAGAATGTAGCTTCATCAGCAGCGCGGGGATTTTCGAAACCGCCAGCAGACAGCAGAGTATCGGCCATATCCTTATATTTAGACTGGTCCATCATGAGACCGGTGCCACCAATTCCTCTAAAGTGGATATAGTCACCCGCCTGCGGGAATTCAGCAGCCTGGTTGTAGAGGATTGTCTGGGTAGAATCGAGCGTCTTACCAAGGGAGATACCCGAAAGAACCGGAATGTACTCTACAAAATGACGTTCCTTGGCAGCATTGATGTAGAAGGAGAATACGTTATCGCCCTCTGCCGCACCCTTATCCGTCTTCTCGACAGGTTCAGAGAATTTCATTTTCAACTGAGCGCTCTTACCAGAGGCCGTGTCGGTAATGGCCCTTGCAGAAATGATAATCGGAGCAATACGGTCTAAGAGAATACCTGCGTTGAAAGAAGTTACAGTCACACCACGAGCCACATAAGTAGCCCAGGACTTAACCTTTTCCGAGAAATTACCACCAAGTCTCCTTGTTTTGATATCCTTAGACAGCGGCTTTCCACCAAGAGCAATTCTCGCCATGCAAGTTGTATCGGTCTTAGCACCCTTAGCAGTACCGCAAGAAGCGCCCTTCACGATGTCATCATGTTCAAAGAGCACGGAATCCTTTTCACTTTCCCAGAACACAGCAATCTTATCCGGGAGGGAGTCCTTGTGGAATTCGCGATGGTAGTAAACAACAACGGAGTCGCCAATACCATCGAGGTATTCCTTGTCGGCACTGTAGTAAGGTGTCGGTACATTAATGTCACTAGCAGCCTTTACACCATGGACGTCAAAGACGTCGGCAAACAGCGGATACGGAACCGGCGGTTCCATGAACTGCATGTTGTCATAGGTTGCCTGCATGAGAGCTGCAGCCGGGCCAACAACATGGAGCGTAGCGGCACCCTTGCATCCGGGCCCCGAATCCGCTCTGCAATATTCCTTGGCAGACGTAATCGTAACCACGGCACGACCGTTCACGACATCACCACTACCTGGAACGATTCTCACGCCATCAGAAGTCTTGGAACCCTGAGTGAGCTTGAAGTTGCAATCCGTGCACGGGGAGTCATCAGCGTTCAGAGCGACAACGTAGAAGTCATAAGTGGTACCCTTCATACGGACCGGATCGTTATCCTTGTCACCCGTAACAACCTTGAACGTAGAATCGGAATCCACGAACACGAGGCGCGGCACGAAGAACTTGACTTCGGCAACTTTTGAACTGCCCTTCACATTGACACGAACCGTTTCGACAGCTAAGGAATCCATATCGTCGAACGGAATTGTCACATAGACGGTATCGACACCGCCATCGCTGATCTTGCGGTTCGCTGCCGGGCTAAACGCCGTAAGCTTGCCGTCCTTCATGGCGTAGAACACGGCCTTGGGATTGCTGACCTGCAAGCTATAGTCAGAACCCGGAGAGAGCTGCATTTCGAGAGGATCTTTACAATCAGGGGCGCCAGCGCAAGGATCAACCAACGGAGCAATATAGAGCGGAATCATCTGGTCGATGTCCGGCGTACCGTCTTCCTTCAACTGGGAAGCCATCGCCTGAGCCTTGAATGCATACGGGAGGCTATGGACGCCGTTTTCATCAACAGTCACAGCTTCGCGGAAGGCAACAGCGACAGAACCCTTGATGTTGATTTCGATAGCCTTCTGGTCATCGCCAATCTTGACGATGAGGAAGTACTTACCGCTCGGCAATTCAGCCCTGAGCTTGTCTTCGTTGATAACCGGAGCGTATTTTTTAGAAACGTCGATACCGCCATTATACTGCACCGGATTCGTTTCGAACTTTTCGGAGCTAACCTTTGTCTTGGAAGCATCCTGTCCGCTCTTATCCTGTGTAAAGATATAGGTAATCTTTTCAGTAATTTCAGGACCGCACTTGAGTTCATCGGTCGAGCCACCCAAAGCAGCAGAGCACGAACCATTGCCAGACTTCTTATAGCAAAGCTTGTAGATATTGTTACCATCCTTAATGAAGGATTCAATATCCTGTTTACCTTCAGTCGTAATACCGGTCGTCTGTTCGATGAACATGTTCGTCTTGATACGGACGTTACTCATCGTCGTACGGCGGTCGCAGAAGAAGATATCGATGTCATAGGACTTGCCCACTTCGGCATCCGGCATGAACTTGTCCAAATCGACATAGCCCGGAGCGGCAAGGTGAGTACCGCCAAGGTCAACGGCGAGCTTGTTGTTAATGAAGACCCAAATGTCATCGTCGCCGCGGAAGTTGAACTTCAAGCCCTTCTTGAAACGGAAGTTTGCGTGAGATTCGAAGCAGAAGTGCTGGTTACGGCCTCCGTTGACACTCTTTGCATCTTCTGTCGATTGCCAACGACCAGTTTCAGTCCCCTTCGCCTCACTACCGTTCATATAGAACGGCCAGTCCTCAGGAGCATTGCCCTTGTCGTTACAGCTCCAGCCAAAGACGCAAGCATCGCCTTGTGCAGTTGCAATTTTCATATCGGCATTTACACGTGTAGTAGTCCCATCGCCATCGGCAAAAAGGCCTTCGCAGTCATGACCCTTAGCCCAACCCGGGCCATTGCAGTAAACGTCAATCTTCGGAATCTGTTCCGTCGGGTCGTTGGCACGGACAAGCGGTCCATAGAACACAGGGCCTTCAGCAAAACGCTTTGTACGAGCCGCAGCCACTGGGGTCTGGGACGCATCCGCTTTTAAGATGTCAGCATCCGTAGTTGCTTCTACAGGATAGAAACCGCCTTGAACAGGAGTCTTAAGTCCCGGACTCGTGAAAAAGTCAGAGTCGAATTCCCACTTACCGTCTTTAGCGCGAGTGAAAGTCATATCGAAGCAAGACATTTCGTTCACGCCCTTCGTCATGTTAAACATCTGGTCGAAGGTACCTTGATCCAAGAAACAAGCCTTACCGGCATTGGTAAGTTTCATTTTCTTTTTACCATTCTCAATAGCGAGCGTCGATTCCACAAGTCCTTGACGAACACCGATACAACTATAAATTGCTTTTTGAGCCGCAGCATTCGTCTGGCAGCCGTCATTGCCTTCCTTAGCACCGTCTGCATAGCAAGAGAACAACGGATGCAACTGAGCATCGGTATCGTAGATAACGGCGGCAAGATTGTACTGGCAGTTGCCCACAGCACCAGCCGGTCGCGTTACAGACCAACCATAAGTGTTACCACCGACAAGATCGGCCTGCTTTTCGTCAGCCAAGAAATACACGGCATCAGCATAATCAGCCTCGTTTTCAAAAAGCATGAACATATCAGCCAACACGATCGGTTCTGCAGCTGTACCTTCATTCAAGGCCTTTTCGCCGCCCATACCGATGGCATTATCTTTGTTCGCATCATCGTCTCTATAAAGAATCACGCTCGATGGCAGAGCCTTGTCGTTTTTACCGTCAAGGATATAGCGCCTATAATACCATCCGCAATGTTCATTATCGACCTGCAAGGTATGCGGCTTGCCGTCTTCGTCGATCATCGGCGTAGCGCTCTTCCATGTCGTATTGTCAGGAAGGAATATGTAGAAGTCCTTGACGACCGGCTTTGACGTAGTTACATAGACCTGTCCTTCTTTCGTGACATCAGGGTGTTCCTGGATCCAGATTTCGCCATCGTCCCCAATATCAGAGCATCTCCAACCTTGAGTTTGAGCGTTATTGTTGACATCCTGGCCATTTAAATTAACACCAGTTCTAGTAACGCAATGACCATCATTGCAATCATTTTTGTTATCACCATTGATGTAGAAAACATCACTGTCGTTAGTTTTGGTGACCGCGAGATCAAGCACGACCCAACCATCACCCCCTAACCTTGCATTAGGAAAGGGCACACCTTGACCAGCAATCATCAAATAAGCACTAGTCCAGCCAGTAGGAAGTTTAAAATGGATTTTTGGAGAACAATACGAGTTGCTCGATTGTGATGTTTTCAAATTCGCCCAAGCTCCTGTAACTCCTCCAACAAGTAGCAGGCCAAGCATCATTGCAACACTATGCAAAGCGTTATAACGTGTTTTCATATATTTCATCCATTTGGTTTTTAAAAGCTATGAGGCAAACAAAAAGACCGGCCTTCTTGATAAGCCACACCGTCACGAAATCTACTTTTTTTAGGGGAAAAAGGGAAATTTTTCTTCTAAAGAATTGTGAAAAAAAGTTTATGTAAGCCAATCCACCAATCAATTCACAAACTTTCAACATGTTTATAAATTTATTTTTACAATAAGTGTATCATATGAAATAATCGCAAAAAATCGTTTGATTTTCGTCACATATATTTAGATTTCCGATAGAAGAATTCTGACCCCGAGGTGACGGAAAAAATATGGAAGACGAAACCATCATGAGCAACGACAACACCATCCAATTCGATCAGATGGTAGTACATCCACATTTGATTGTCCTGTATCCGCAAAATCAGTTTGCACAGATTCCGCTCGAAAGGGGAACTGTCGTTCTCGGTCGCGGGCAAGACGCCGACATCCGCTTCGAAGACGAACTGGTGAGTCGCAGGCATTGCGCCCTTTCTTTTGACGGAGGGAGCGTCACAGTCGAAGACCTCGGCAGCACCAACGGGACATTTGTCGATGGAAACTTTGTGCACAAGCAAATTCTCGATTCCGACAACAGACTCCAAATTGGCAAGATGGTTTTGAAGGTCGCCTACAAGGATCCGAGCGAAGAGGCGTTCAGCCGTGAACTTTACGAAGCGGCGACAAAGGATCCGCTTACCGGGATTTTAAACCGTCAGGCGTTCATGGAACGGTCCGCAGGCGAACTTGTCTATGCCCGCCGTAACGACACGTCCATCAACATCGTGATGATCGATGTCGATAATTTCAAACAAGTAAACGACACGTGGGGGCACCCGTGCGGAGACCTCGTCTTGAAGGAAATCGCACGGTTGCTGAGTGACGAAAAGCGCGACTCCGACTTGCTCGCCCGCTACGGCGGTGAAGAGTTCTTACTATTGATGAACGGGATTACGCCCGAAGACGCCAAGAAACGCGCCGAGAAACTGCGCACGACTATCGCGCACCACATTTTCTCGTGGATGGATACGAGGATTCCGGTAACAATTTCGCTCGGGATTTCGTCGAGAAAAGGGACGGAGGTGTCGCAAATTACGGACCTCATCGCCGAAAGCGACAAACTGCTGTATGTCGCCAAAGGAAACGGGAAGAATCAGGTTGTTAGCTGAATTTAGTTACTAGTGATTGCAATAAGAACTACTCTAGTAACTAGTAACTTTGAACTATTAACTAAATTTTCTATATTTG
>JAEEGK010012960.1_pt1 | contig 18867 bp, 12 predicted proteins | sample 8958771 | NCBI WGS metagenome assembly JAEEGK01 (sample SAMN16246547, study PRJNA631951) | gut metagenome | biome: gut microbiome; feature: rumen; material: SC-attached | host: Bos | place: Iran: Karaj | collected 2018-10
CCAATCCCCAATCCCCAATCCCCAATCCCCAATCCCCAACCTATTTTTGTGTTTTTATTTTTCTGAACTTGGAAAATTTTTATATAATTAAATTTAAATTTTTTATAAAATTTTTTAAATAAAAATAAAATATATAAAACCATTTTTTAATGATTTTAATATATTTTAATTATTAATTTAATGAAAAGAAAGATTATTTTATTAAACAAAGAATTAAATGAATTTTTTTCAAAACAATTCCCTTTAAAAAAAAATAAATTTAAAGACACAGATGAAATTCTAAATTTTTATCTTGAAATAGAAAATAATATGACTATGAGATTAATGAATATTATTTCAAATATTGAGAATTGCCCTTATAAAGTGAAACAATTATCTCAATATTTATTAGAAGAAAAATTAATAGTTTCTTTTGATGATTCAAACTTAGGAAATAAAATAAATAAAAAAATACAAAATATTTATGATGAGATTATAAATAAAATTTTATCAAAAGTCTCTTTTAATAAAATTATAGGTGAAAAAAATGAAAAAGAAATTGTTTCTTTTTTAACTTCTGAAATATTGACATTAGATGGAGTATTTTATGAAAAATTATTTAAAAAGTTTTCTGAAAGAAATAACTTCCCTCATTTTTTATCATATAAATATGAAAGATTAATTAAAGATAGATATTTAACTATTGCTTCTTCAAATGGAATTGATATTTCAAAGATGGATTTTAATCAATTTAAATATGATACTTTTAAATTGTTTGATTCAATTTTTATAAAAAAAGAAGAAAACTTATTTTTAAGTAAAAATAAGGATGATTCTTATAAAAATTATGTGGAATTAATATTAATTTGTAATAGAAAGTATTTAGAAAATGAAGAAGTTAAAGAAGTTTTATTTAAAAATTTTCATTATCTATATTATTTATTAAATTTAGATACAATAAATAAAAATAAAGAAGGAGAAGAATCATTTTTAATAAATTCATTAATAAATCAATTATTAAAAGAAAATTTAGAAATTTCAGAAGAAGAAGCATCAAAAAAATTAGATTTAATATTAAAAGAAATTGGTAAAGATACAAATAAAATTTTATCAATAATATTATGTTTAACACTAATATTCAATGGTATTATTATAAAAGATAAAAAAACAAAAGAATTATCCTTTACTTCAAATACACAAAATCTTATATCAAGTGCAAAAATGAAAGTAATATTAAATAATTCAATACTTCCTTTTGATATTTATTTAGATGAAGATAATATTTGTGATTTTTGTCAATCAACAATAATAAATTCAATTTTACCACAAAATGATAACTTATCTTATGATATAAGAGAAATTAAAAAGATTTTAACTAATATTACAGAAAAACAAAAAGAATTACCGGATAATTCAGAAGGAAAAGATTCTCAAATAAATTTAAAAAAAAGTGAAATAAGCATTTTATCTGAAAGTATTTTTGAATCATTAAAAGTAGATAAAAAAAATGAAATATCTAATTTTTTAGAGAATTTAAATACAGAAACAAAAGATTTAAATATACGTTCAATAAATTTACAATCTTTAAATCCTAAAATAAAATCAACTCATTGTATAATTTTTGTAAGTGGCTTTTTATCAGATAATGAAGATCATATTGAAGAATGGGAAAATTTAGCAATTAATTTAAATAAATCAAATATATGTTATTATTATAATTGGCCAAGTGAATCAATAAAATCAACAGTTGGAAGTACAATATTTAAAGTAACTGGTTTTGTTTTAAAGGCACTTACAAATCAAGGAAAAGAAGAACTTTTACAACCAGAAGAAATATTTGTAGATTCTTCTAAAAAAGCTAAATTATGTGGAAAAATTTTAGCTTTAATTATTGCTTCTAAAGTTATTTTTAAATATCAAACAATAACTTTAATTGGTTTTTCTCTTGGAACTCATGTTATAAGTAATTGTATTAAAATGTTATATAAAATTAATAATAAAATTAAATGTGATGATATTATTAAAGATGTTATTTTAATTGCTGGAGCTACATCTATGAAAGGAAAAGAAGATCATTATGCTAAAATGTTTGATAAAATTGTTAATGGGAAAATTATTAATTGTTGGAGTAATAAAGATAAAGTTTTAAGTTTATTATATACAACAGCTATGAATAAAACTCCTATTGGTTATGGTGGAGATCTTAATTTAAAATTGGATAAATTTAAAAGTATTGATTTCACTGATTTAAATTTAGGACATACTGATTATAGAAAAAAAATGGATTTAGTAATGAGTAAAATCCAATTAACTAGTTAAATTTTCTTGTTTACAATTATTATTTATATTTATTTAAAAAAATAAAATATTTTAAAAATAAGGATTAAAAAAATATAAAATAGATTCAAAAGATAATAAGTTTTTAACTCCTTATTTAATAATATCATCATATTTTTTCCCTTTCATATTTTTAATAAAGGTTTTACACAATTTTCATTGGATTTTATCTCCTGCATTGATAAGATCATCATTTATATTTTTTTTCATTTATTTCTTTTTTTGCTAATAATAATACTGTTATGTGATTCATTTTTTTCAGACATAAAGTTTTTCAATAATTTTTAATTTTATAATTATTTTTTATTTTTTTTTACATTAAAATATTCTCTTGAATTTGAATGACAATATTATTTTTAAAAATAAATTTGAAGATTTCAAGTTTTTAAATATTTAGTTAATTGTATGTAAATCAATTCTTTTTATTAATGAAGAGCTTCAAAAGATAAATTTTATCTTATTTGTTAAAATAATTTATTGTTTTAATATATTGTTATTATTTGAAAGAAAAAAAATATTAAAAAATTTATTAAAATAAAAAAGGAAATGGAACAAAACTATGAAAAAAACTTTATATATACCTTACATACATTCACAAATAAATATTATACAAATTATTATGGTTTTAATAGCCCTTCTTCTGAAAAATTAAATTTGTGGAAAAAAAAAAATATATTTGATATAATAGAATTTTATCTTTTTAATATAAATGGTATATTAATAATAAACTATCAAAAAGGAGAAAATACTTCAGACAATGATAAAAATAATAATAACTTATCATTAATTAGACATACATTATTAACTTTACAAAAATTAAATCATTTAAATCACAAAAAGAATTTTTTAACATATACAATATATTTATTCAATTATAAAATTGTTTATTTATTTCAAAATAAACAAATATTAGTCGGAAAATTCAAAAACGAAGTAAATAATTATTATTGCCATTTGTGCTTAAAATTTATATATATATCTTTAATTAACTTTAAATTTGACATAAATGAAAAATTATCTTTATTAATTTCAAAAATAGAAAGAAATAATTCAAATTGTATAGTAATAGGTAATCAAAATTATAAAAAAATTGATGATTATTTTAAAAACCAAAAGAATGTAAATATTAATGAAAATGAAAAAAAATTAGTAAGTTTTTATAATAATGATATGAGTTCAAAAGAACAAAATAATGATTCAAAAAATTCAATAACTAAATCTTTTTCTTTTAATGATTATTTAGAAATTAAAATCTATGAAAAATACTTTTTAAAATCTTTACTTAATCATTTTAACAACATTTTTGAATTGATTTGTTTCAGAGAAGAAATATTTTTATATAATATTAAATTAAAAAATGTATATTTTGTAGATATTGAAAAACAGGAAATAATATTTGATTATAATAAAATAAATAATCATAAATTAATAAATTTCAAATTTTATAAACAAGAAAAACTATTTAAACATTGTTTATTAATTGCAAAAAAATTAGAAATAGAATATAAAAGTCATTTAAGAACAATGAATGAATTAGAATATATTCCAATGTTAACAAATCATTTTGGAAAATTTGAATGTACTTCTACATATCCTAGATATAGTTTTTATATAAAATATTTACCAATTTTTTCTGGAATTGCAATTATTCATATTTATTCACAAAAAAAATTATCAAGACAATATGAACAAAATTCCTTAAATACTAATATTAACTTTAATAAAAAATATTCTTTAAAACATATTAATAAATTAAATCATCAAAATTATTATTATGAGTTTATTACTTTATTTTCAAATAATAATAAAAATGAAGAAAATATAAAATATTTTGAACCTGAGAAAATTAAACATATTCAAAAATTTTTTTTTGAATTTTTTATTGCTTTGACAAAACAAAATAATATTTTTTATTATTTACATAAAAATAAAATTGCAAAATATTTTAATAAAAATATATTAAATGCAATAAATTCTGTTCCTTCATCAATTTTAAAAGAAAAGTCATTAGAAAATGTTTTTTTACAAATTAATTTAAAACTCGAAAATTTATTTTTAACAAAATATTTAAATGAATCAAATAATGTATCTAAGAAAAATAATAATGAAAAGGAATTAAATAATATATCAAAAATTTTTGAAATGGAAGAAGATTTTATTCTTTTAGATTTATTTAAAGATTTAATAAAAAAAGCACCTAATTGTTTAATTAAATTTGATAATGAAAATAATAATGAAATTGAAGATAATGATAATAAAAATATAAATGATTTATTATCAATGAAAAATTTAAATTCAATTATTACTCCTTTGCAAAATGAAAAAAATGATAATAATAAAGATAATAGAATTAATATATTTACAAATAAAAATAATCAAAATAATAATAAAAGAAAGGACTTTTCAAAAAATACAAGTTTGAAATTAAATTCTTCAGATTTTTCTTCTTATGAATTAGATGATTCTTCAATAAATATGCCTGGGATTTCTAGAAAAGTTAGTAGTATATATGAAAGAAATAAATGTAAATTTAATAGAAAAGAATTTTTAAATAATAGAAAAGAATCCTTTTTTGAAGAAGAAATTGATAATGAAGTTCAAGAATATAATCAAAAAAATAAAATAAATATAAATAAATTAAAAAGAGTTATGACATTTGAAAATGGAAATAATGTAATTAAATATTCAGATTTAAAATTTGGGAAAAATTATGATAAAGATATTGTTTGTAAAAAATTTGAATTATTAGGTTTTTCAGGAAGTTTTGGAAGAGGAGAAGAAAGAAAAAATTTTTAATAAATAATATAGAAAGTAAATTGTGTTTTGTAATTAAGTGAAATAAAATAGAAATTAGTAAAATAAATAATTATAATATTTGTAAAAAATATATTTAAAAAATTCATAAAATAATTAATTAAAAATTTAAGGCATTTGGACTTTAAAAAAATATATCTATTAAAAAATCTAAACAAAATCTAAACAGTATTAATAGCTTCTTCATATTTATCCATATCACTTGAAAAACTGGAAATCTTAACTTTAAAAACTGCAGTTGAATTCATAACAGTAACATATAAATTTTCTCTTTTTTTAGGAGGAATATATAACCCAGTAATTTCAGGTAATTTAGGTAAATTTAATTCTCCAAGTAAAATTCCTTCTTTATTAATAACAGAAATAAGTCCATCAGCTTCATTATCTAAATCTAAATTAGCACTTGAATATTCATATCTTGCAACATATAAATTACCATTTTCTTCAATAGTTAAAGCACTTGGTCCTACTCTTCCAGAAAATTGATAAAAAATACTATTTACAAAAATTCCATTATCATTTTGTTTTAATCTAATTATTCTATTCATAAAAGTTTCTGCAATATATAAACATTGATTATTACTATCATAACAAATATCAGAAACAAAAGATAAATTATTTAATATTAATCTTAAAACTCTTGTTTCTAAATCAATAGAATAAATTTTATTATCAAAAGGAGCTAAAGAAGCATTTTCAAATAAACCAGAATCTGCAAAATATAATATATTTTCTTCTTTATTATAACTTAAACAAGTAGGTCCTTTAAAATTATTTCCATCATATTCTTTAGCAATGACTTGTTCAATTACAGGATTAGATTCAATAGAAGAAAGTTGTTTAAAGAAAATACAATTACTATTTAAATCACTAACATATACATAACCATTATTATCAAAGCAAAGACCATTTGGTTGACCGCTTAAAGAAAGAACTTGTTGACTTGTACTTTCATTAAATTGAAATAATTCACCTGTTGATGAAAGAACATATGTTGTTCCATTTGGATCTTCTCGAGGAAAATAAAGGTTACCTCCTGTTTTAAATTCACATATTTTTTCATGTGATGCTTTTTGACGTACTAAGGTTGGGGTGTTCATTTATTTTTTTTTTGGTTTTTTCTTAAGTTATTTTTTTTTTTAATAATTTTAAGGTTTTATAAAAATTATTTTGGATGACTGAATTGTCTGTTAAAAGTTCTATTAGGAATTTTAGAAGTAATAAAAAGTTAAATAAAGATAAGTTTTTAGATATTGTTGACTATACAAATTTTTCAATTCAATTAACTAGAATTGGGAAAATGTTAGATGAATCTGTATTAAAATTTACAAAAAGATATTTAATTATTCAAACTGAATTAGAAGAAATGAAAAGAGAATTTGTAGGAGATATTTCTTTAATTCATGAATTTTTAAATTTATTGAAGAAAGAATTTAAAAATGAAAAATATGATAATTTCAGTCAAGGAAAAAATTATATGAATATAAATAATGTTCCACACTTACCAAATTATGAACAAACTGCAATTTTTAAGACAGATCAAAGAATTAATAAATCATTACATTTAAAAAGACAAAATTTAAATAATAGTAAATCTTCAAAAATCATAAAGAAAACACCAAAAAAGAATACAGAAAGAAGAATAATAACAAAATATCAAAGTAAATCTCCATATCAAAATAATTTAAAAGGAAAAATGGAAGAAGAATTACTCAATTTAAATAATTCAAATTATAATTCTTTAAGAGGAGTTCATAAAAATAATAGGTTAAAGGATAAAAAAGAAATATTAAATTTAATTCCTGATAATAAAAGTAAAGCAATATATATATTATTAAATTCTCCAATTTTATCATATGAAGAAAAACTAAAATTATTACCTTCAAAGAAAATAATATGTTCTAATGTTTGTACAAGTGATATTTTTAATGATGCTTTAGAAAATATAAAAAATAAAATTAATTTTTTAAAACAACATCCAATTGAAGAAGATGAAAAAATTATTATTGATAAAGTTTGCAGTTATCCAAGTAAAACAGCAATAACAGGATTAAATTTTTTAAATAATGAAAAAGAAAAAGAATTAATGATTGATAATGAACAAAATAAAAGATTGTTAGAAATAACTTTAATTTGCTTAGGTGAAAAAGTGAAAGTAAATTCAAACATAAAAGAAATTTATAATAATTTATTTAAAAAATATAAAGTAAATTCAATTAAAAGATTATATTTAAATTTTATATATAAGAAAATATATCAAGATGCAATTAATGGAAATATAGAATTAAAACAAATTGAAAAAATAATAAAATGTATTGAAAACAATAAAGTCTTAATTTCAGAAGCTTTGATCAGTAGTACAAATAAAACTTTTAGTTATATTGCTTTTTCAATTGATGAAATATATGAATATTTATGTGGTTTAAAAGAAATGGAGGATGATTTAAAAGAAAAAGTAAGCAATCAATTAAATTTGAAATTATTAATAAGGGAAGAAGAAATAATAAGAAATTTAATTAATTAATATACTTTTTTTTTGGAATGAAAATATTAATATTTTAAATTATAAATACCTCTAAAAAATGAGATATTATATAAATGTTTTTTCACAAAGATATCAAAAATATTCCACATAAAGAATTAAGGATATTAAGATTAGACCTTATTAATCGTATTATCTGTTTAAATACCAAACAAGCTGAATTATACAAAAAAAAATGTGATGAATTAGGTTATGATTTATTAAGTCTTGATAAAGCTTTTCCAAAAATTAAATTCTCTTATAATATAAATTTAGAAGAAGAAGAAGATGAGTTTAAAAAAAATTATTTTTTGAGAGAAAGGAAAAAACAAGAAAAAAAAAAATCACATGTAGTGAGTGAAAAAAAAAAAAAATTAAATAAAAAAAGAAAACATAATAATAATAATTCAATAGAAAAAATAAAAGACATGAATTATTTATATAATCAATTAAAAAAAAACAAAAAAGAATTTTATAACAATTCAATTATATCTAAGAAAGATTTATATAAATATATAAAATCACTTGATAATAAAATAAATTCAAAAAAAGAGAAAAATTATGTTTTAGATAAAATTCAATTACCTTTTTATGAAATAAATCAATTAAGAAAAGAATTAAAAAGAAGAATTGAAAATTTAACTTTACCCCAAGTAATAGAAATAAATAATAAATTTGGTAATAATAATGAAAATGAAATTAATATAGAATTAAATAAATTATCCCAAGAACAATTAAAAAGATTAAAAAATAATATAGAAGACTATGAAAATAATAATGCAATAGATCCTAATTTTATAAATTATAAAGAAGAAATGAAAAAGAAACCTAATGAACAAGTTAATAATATAAATATTATTGAAGCTGATAATAATGTATCTAATAATTTTAGTGATAGTTCTGATTCAGATGATGATGATGATGAGATTAGTTCATCTAATGAAAGTAATTTTCAAAGAAAATTTATTTTACAACTTCAAAATAATGAAAATTTAAATAATGATATGGAAAATGATAATGAAAATAATTTAAATAATGGAAATATAAAAGATGATAATATAAATTCTAATAATGAAAATTTATTAAATAATAACATAAATAATGATAAAGATTTAAGTAAAGATAATAATATTAAAGATGAAAACAATTCAAATAATTATAATATCTTTGAAAATGATATAAGTTTTATATCATAAAATTAAAATAATAAAATTTAATAAACTATTTCCAATTAAAACATTAATTATTTTTTTATTTCAATAATAATTTTTTCTGAATTATAATGGATAATAATATTTTAAAATGAAAAAATTACTTTTAAGAAGAATAAATACAATTAATAACATATTTCAAATAAATAAAAATAGAAATCCAGATGATGATGAAGAAGAAGAAGAAGAAGAAAAAGAAGAACAAGATAATATTTTAATAAATCAAAAAAGAAGAAATTATTCATTTACAACTTTAAAACCAAAAAAAAGTGATAAATTAAAATTACCTTATTTAAAAAATAAAGATTTAATTATAAAAGAGGAAGATGAAGAAGAAACTCAAAGATTAATTTTAAAAAAAAAAGTTGAAAAATTAAATAACGTCAATGATAAAAATAATAATTCAACAATTCCTTCATCAAGATTAAATAATGAAAGCATTAATTCTTTATTTAAAAATGATGATAAAACTCATGTTTTTTTTAAAGATAAATATCCAAAAACAAATGTAATAAAAAGTAAATTTAAAAATAAAATTAAAATTTCATTAAAAAAAAAAAGTATAGAAAAAGTAATTGAAAGAAATAAAATGACAGGATGTTTAAATACTAAAAATTTTGAACAATTAAAACAAAAAATATTATCAAGAAAAAATAACCAAAGAAAAAGTCATTTTCGTGTTTCAATTAAATCAATAAAAGAAAAAGCAATTCCAAAAAAATTATCTCATACTTTCTCTTCTTATTTATCTCCTATTCAAACTAGAAATTCATCTTATTTACAATTAGAGAGTATTGAAAAAATAAAAAAATCAATAACTCCAATAAAAGAAAATGAAGAAAATTTTTTTAAAATAAAAAGAATGAGTCAAGATGAAAGATTTGTACCAAAAAATAAAATTGAAAATTACTACTTTAAAATAAAAGTAAAAGAATTAGGTAAACAAAAAACTCAAAAAACTTTAAAAGCAATTAGAGAGATTATTCCTTCAAAATATGAAAAATTAAAAGAAAATTCAGAAAATTACTCTATTAAAAATTTAAGTAGAGTTAAAGAATTAGTTCATTTAAAAAGAAATAATTTTGAAGAAAGTATTAAAAAATATAGAGCTAGAGTAAATCCTGAAAGTAATGAAGGTTATTTTTATCTTAAAACTATTACTCAATATAAACCTTCTTTTTTTAAAAAAAAATTTAAACCAAATACTATTTCTAAATATGTTAATTATAAAGGTTTTGGATTTGGTGTAACTAGAAATGGAAGAGAAATTAATGAAAAATATGATAAATTAAGATTTAAAACTGTAGATTAAATTTATTAATAAAGTTATATTTCATATATAATAACAACTAAATAAATAAATAAATAAAGAAATAAAATCTATTTGATTTCTGAAAAAGAATATATTAGAATTTATATTTACAACTCCTAAAAAACAAATTTTTCAATATCATTAAATATAGTAACTTTATTATAACAAATTGCAGCAGTCATAATATCTAAATATTTATCATTATTTAAAATATCTATGTTTTTCATTTCATTAATTTTAAAATTATAAGCTTTTCCAAAACAATTATATATATCTCCAAAATAATCCTTTCCCATTATTACATTTCTAAAAATAAATAGTAATTTACTTATATCATTAATATTATTTTTATTTAAGTCTTCCTCTTTAATAATAATCTCATTTTCATATTTACATAAATCATTAACATTCCCATCATTATCATATTTACAAACATATCCTTTGATAAATTCATTATTTTGAAATTTACCATAAAAACATTGTTCTAAAGTGGAAGAATATAATAAGCAATTATTTCCATATTTATTTCCTTCTTCATCAAAATTACCATGATAAACATAATAATCATCTTCATTTTTAATTAAATAAGTTCCTTTAATAAAATTATCATTTTCAAATAAACCAACATAACATTCAAAATTAGATTCATCAAAATTAGAAAAAGGAAGATTTTTTTCTGGCTCTGAAATCCATAAATTGATTCCTCTATTATTTCTTAAGTCATCTTTCCATAGACCAAAATAAAATTCTTGATTTCTTATTTTTTTTTTAATTTCTGGTTTAAATTCATAAAATCCATGTTTATCTCTTAAATTATTTGAATAATAACCAAAATATGAATCACCATTTGTATAAATATTTAAACAATAACCTTCTCTTTCAAATAATTCATTTAATATACCTAAAAAATTTGTATTTTCAGTTAAAATTTTTGCACAATACATATTTGAATATAGATCATCACAATCCCATTTTGTAATTATTATATTCTCTTCTTTATATTCATTTTTTTTTTCTATTTCACGATTTACTAATATTTTGTCAAAATATAAGCTGCTGGATTTTATTGGTTTTGATTTATTATGAGATGACATTTTTTTATATTTTGATTTGTTATTTTTTATACATTAATAATTATGAATTTATATATTCTATTTTATTAATATTTCATTAAAATTATTTAATAAAATGGAATTTAAAAATTAAAATCAATTAAAATTATATAAAAATAAGAATTTAAATATATTGTTAATTAAAATTTAAATATTTTTTCAATGAATTTATTAAATAATCGTTGCTTTAAAACCTTTTATCGTTTAATTAATTAATTTCATAAAACTTTTTTTAATTTAAACCAATCATTATATTTAAATTAATTATTTAAAACGAAATTAAAAATTTTTAAAAACATTAACACAAAAATTTCTATACAAATAATATTTTTATTCACTAAAAAATGAAAAACAACTTAATGTAAAATATTTTAATATCAAAAATTAGATTTCAACTATACACAGAAACATGGACAAAAGATGCTTTTGAATTAATAGATTATGAAACTGAAAATTTAATTCCTGCAAATTTAGAAACAAAACAAACTGGATTTGTAATTAGGAAAATGAATACAATTAAAGTAACTCCTGATTTACAATTAGATAATTCAACAGAAAAACTTTTTGAGTTAAAATGTGATGAAGAAACTTATAAAATAATACCAAATGAATTTAAAGTAGATAATAATGAACAAAATTCTTCTTTATTTAAAAGTGAAAATTCAAGTTGGTTTATTTTCAAAAGTACAAAAACTATTGAAAAACCAAAAAATTATAAAATTAATGAAGGAGATATTTTAAAATTAGGAAGAATAACTGCAATAGTTAGAGAAATAAAATTAAATAGTGAAAATGACGATTATAATATAAAAACAAATGAGAAGTTTCAAGTAAATAAAAAAGAATTATCTTTTAATTCAAATTTAAATTATAAAGAAACAAATATTTTATCAAATGGGATTGAAATAAATGCAAATGAAATAGAAAATAAAGAAAAGAGAAAAAAGAAAAAAATATGTAGAATATGTTATATTGAAGATGACACAGAAGAAAATCCTTTAATTCAACCTTGTATTTGTTCAGGAACAATGAGATATATTCATTTAGATTGTTTAAAACAATGGATTGGGACAAAAAGTTTAATTAAATTAGAATCAAATAATAATTGTACTATATATAAAATTAAGCCTGTCGAATGTGAATTATGTAAATCAAAATTACCTGATTATGTTAAACATAATAATATATTATATTGTGTTTTAGATCATCATTCAGATTATAAAAGTTATATTTGTATTGAAAGTTTATCAGTTGATAAAAGAAAAAATAGATTTTTATATATTGGTAATTTAGAAAATAAAAAGGAAATAAAAATTGGAAGAGGACATGATTGTAATTTATTATTAAGTGATGTTTCAATAAGTAGATTTCATTGTAAATTAATTAATTCTTTTAATGGATTATATATTGAAGATAATAATTCTAAATTTGGTACTTTGATTTTAATACAAACACCTATTTTAAAATTAAGTGAAAGTTTACCTTTATATATGCAAGTTGGAAGAACTTTTATGCAAATCAAAATTAAAAGACCATTTTCTTTATTTGGTTGTTGTGATATTTCTGAAAAAAAAGATGAATATTATTATCATAAACAAAATGAAAAAGAAATTGATTATCATAAGAATATTATTATTAAAGAAGAAAATGAAAATGATGATGATAGTGAAAGTGAAATAAGTAATAACGATAAATCTAATAATCATGGATTGAAAGTTATTGAATATGAGAATATTGATAAAAATAATGATGTGGATATTCATATTAATAGAGTAACTTCTATTGGTGATATTATTGAAAATGAAGAAACTAGAAGAAATAAAATCACAAATATTCCAATTAAAACTATTGGTACTATTATAAATGAAGAAGAAAAGGAAAATTGAACAGAAATAATATATTAAAATAATTTTAAATTTTTATTTTTTTTATTACAAATGTAGATATTTTCAATCTTTTAATTTATTATTATTTATATTTGATGAATAATAATTTATATATTTTAATCTCACTTTAAATATATTTTCATTTATACTATTGTTCAATAATAATAATACAATAATTAAACTAAGTAAAAACAATGTTTAAAATATTCAAAATATTTAATAAATGATAGTTTAAATTTAATCTATTAGAAATCTCTAAAATTCAGAGAAGTTAATATATTCAAAAAACAATTAGATTTTAATAATAATCTTAAAGTAAGTTTAGAAGAGAACTCTAATAGTAAATTAATATCTAAATTAAACTCATTATTAAATTGAATGATTATAGTTAAATTAAATTGAATGAAATAGTGTTAAATGATTTTAATAAATCCTTTTCAACTATTTTATCTAATAAAATTTCTAAAGATTATAAATATTTTTTAAATTTATTAATTTTTTTCAAAATCAATTTTCAATTTTCTAAAATGAATCCTCAAAAGAAAATTCAAAGAATGATAACAAGACCAATAAATTATTTATTTGATTTATATCAAACAAAAACAAGGATTCAAATTTGGATTTTTGATAATAAAGATATATTATTTGAAGGAAAAATACTTGGTTTTGATGAATATATGAATATGGTATTAGATGAATGTGAAGAAGTAAATGATAAAAAAAAAACTAGAAATTATTTAGGAAGATTAATGTTAAAAGGAGATAATATAACTTTAGTTAGAGCAATATCTTAAAAAATTAAATAAATTTAAAATTTTACTGTTTAATGTTTTCTTTTTAAATTTTTTATAATTCTTTTATTTTATATTCATTTATTAATTTGTTTAACCTTTCACTACTTTTTTTTTTTAATATTCGATAAATTATCATTGCAATTGCAAATAATATTCTTATTATATAAAAAATAAGTGAAACTTCCATAAATTTAAGAGTAAAAGATTGATATTTATTATCTTTAATTTTATTATATAATGCTCCTGTAGAACTTAAAAAATAAAGTGAATCCACTAATTGTCTTATTATTTCAAACCAATCTATTAAAAAATCAGTGGGGAAAAAAATAATCCAAGGCGAAATCAATTGTTCAATTCCTTTTTGTTCCCATAAAAAAATAGAATGAAGATTATTTTCATATAAGAAAGTTAAAGGAAATTGAAAAAATAATTCAAATAATAATAAAACGCTTACATAAAGTTTTCCTATAAAACTTTTTTGAATTAATACTATCATATGTCCTTTAGTTAGAATATGAACCAAAGGTAAAAGAAATATTATTAAATAACCAATAGTTTTAACTCCTTTTGAAATAGCTTTTGAAGGATTAAGATCAAGTTCATTTTCTTTTGTTTTAAGAAATCTAGTTAATAAAAATATACTTAAAAATGTACTTACTGGTTTAATTATATGAACAATTATTCCAAAAAAAATAAATAATATAAATAATAAAATAAATGACAATACCCTTTTACTTTTATGATCTTCTTGCTCTGAAATATTAAAAAATATTTCTTTAAAAATTTTTTCATTATGTTTTTGTTTTTCTTCTTCTTTTTCCTTTTCTAACAATTCTTTATCATCTTCTTCTTTTTTAAAAAGATTTGTAAATTTATTCAGTAATGTTGGTTCTAATGATTTTTCTTTTTCTATATTATTTTCCATATAATTAATTTTCAATTATAATATTTCTTTAAAATAAACAATAAATAAATTGATTAAATTAAAAAAATTAATCAATAAAGAAATTTTATTTTTTGATATTAAAATTAAATGGAAACAAGTTATAAACTTTTAGATGAAAGTGAAAAATTGAAATCTAAAGATAATCAAATTGAAGAAGAAGATAAAGAGAATATAAATTATGTTCAAGATAATTGTTATGATAATATTAATAATTTTAGTTTAAATCCTTTTAATATAATTTTTGATTCTTTTGGACCAGATTCAATAATTACTAAAATAATATTTACTATATTTTTAATTCATCCATTTTTAAAACTTTTTAGTTACAGAAATGCAAGGGTTGCTTCTTTATTTACAAAAAGACAATTAAGAATTTTTGAAAAAATAGTTATGGGAATTATGCTTTTTTGTCTATTAATTACTATATTTGGTTTAAAAAATATTTCTTCTAATATTGTCAGTCTGTTACAAATTATTATTTTATTTTATATTCTTTTACATATTTATTTATTTTCTAATTCTGCATTTTTTCAAAATTTAAAAGACAATGGATTTAAATTCGTTAAAAAGAAATAATATTTAATAATTAAAATTTTTTAATAAATTACTCATGGGAAAAATCTATTTTTTTAAAATAAATAAATTTATTAAATTTATTTTTTTTATATAAAACCAATAACTCAATTTATTTATTCATCCAAAAATATTCCATAATATTTATATATCATTATTGAATGAGGAAAAATATAAAAAACATTCATTAAAAATATTCCAAACCACATACCCTTAATTCCCCATTTAAAAATAAAACAAAGAGTAAATCCAATAGGAATAAAAATTAAAGGGAAGATTATTTTATAAATCATAATATTATTTTCAATATTTATTCCTTTAATATATCCTTCTAAAGAATGAGTTATATATTCAATTAAAATTACAAAAATAAAATATTTTGACAATAAAATAAATTGTTCTTCAAAATCTTCATTATCATCTATTTCACTAATATATATATTACCAATTTTATCTTTTAAAGTAAATAATAATAAAGAAAAAAAAATAGATATTATTACAATTACTATTCCGAAAGTTTTTACAAAAGCAATTTTTGTATGATGAGAATGTTTATCTTTAATACTATAATATTGAATATAATTTTTTAAAGTAGAAGATAATCCTCTACAAAAAGTATGAGATAATAAAAATATATTAAAAAAAATAATATTAATTGTTAATTGTTCTTGACCTAAATAAAAAGAAAAAAGTAAAAAAATCCCAATAGGAAAATAATCTACAAAACAATAAAACCCTCGTATGAAAATTTTATAAATATTTTTTTCAAAATATTCATCAAAAAAAGTATCATTAGGTATAAAATAATAATTGAAAGTTGTTTTATTAATAAAACATTCATCTCCAATTAAATAATTGGAACATAAATAACATATTAATGAAGATATTATTAATGAAATTGAAATTCCTTTTAAAAAATAACCATATTCATAAATTAATACATAAGATAATAAAAAATGCATTAAATTGAATAATACTAAAAAACCTAAAGCAGATGATTTATTTTCTGTTTTTTGATAAAACTTTAAATTTAAATGAAAAAAAAAATAGAAAAGTAAAAAAAAAGGAGAATAAAAAATAAAATCACTATAAATTTTATTAATATTTGTGTTTGTTTCACTATTATTTCCATATAATATTTTCATTGTCACTTTAAATAAAATAGAAATTGGAAGAACTATAAATATTATTAATAAATAAATTATTTTTTTTAAACAAATATACCTTTCATATTTATTACAATGATAATTTAAACTTTTTATGATTCCTAAAGAAAAAAATAAACCAAATAAATTTAAATAACAAAAACCCATTTGAAAATAGTTAAAGTCAATAAAAAAGAATTTTTCATTTTCTGTGAAAGGAGAATGTCCAATTAAAACCAAATTAATAAGTTCAAGAATAACATTTTCAATTAAACAAATTTGATTGAAAATTGAATCTATTAATATATCTGAAGCAATAGTTATTCTATCTTTTTTTTCTTGAACATCATCAATTATTGAAATATCATTATCTGTATTTATTTTCTTATTTATTTGTAAATATGCCATTGAATAAATATAAATTTTATAATATTTTTTTATTAAAATTATAAATAAAAAAACATTTGAAAATATAAATTATAATATAAATAAATATATATTTTTATTTTCATACAAAATCAAAATTTATAAAAATAAAATTAATTTAATTAAAAAAAATAAATTGGATTGAATTTAACATTAGTATTTTACTAAATTCTAAATATACAAACCAAATTATTTTATAATTAACATAAAAATTTAAACCAAAAAATAAGATAAGTTAATTTAAAAATTCTTATCTATATTCTTAAATAGAAATAAATGAGTTGATATGATAAAGATTAAATAGAATTATAATTTAAATTAAAAAAAGTAAATTATCTCTTTTTAAAGTTAATTTTTCTTATTATAGATGTGAGTAATGTATTAAACTAAATAAAAAATGGAAAATAATATTCATTTAAGCCATGTAAAATGTAAATAGAATAAATAAAAAAAAAGTTCGCATAAAAATATAATGAAAGTAAAAATTCTAGAAAAAGTTTCTTTATTCTAAACCTAATTTAGATAGGTATGCTGGAATTTATATTATTAATTTATTTAATATTGTATTTCATTTTATAATAAAAAAAATGATTAAAAAAATGATTCATTCAACTTGAGTAAGTTTTCAATTTGAAAAATCATTTTGTTTATATTTTAATGTTAATATATTTATTTGGTTTAGGAATTTTTGTTTACTAATATTTCTATCATTTATTAATAGTAATTTTCTAATAATTTTATGTTTGTTTTTTTTTGAAGTTTTACAAGGGATTTAATATATTTATTTCTTAGTAAATAGTTTTATTATAAAACTTTAAATTAACCTAAGATATTATTTTTTAATATTAACATTTTTTTTCTCCAATAAAATATTGATTAACTTTTTTTTATAATTAATCTGCCTTATAACTCCATTCTAATTTTCTTTATTTAATTATTTAATCTATTTGTAGTTTGATTCAAATATTTTTTAAATTCTAAGAAGATTTTTATTTTAAAACATGAATAGTTCAATTATAAAGTTCAATATTTTCAAATCAAATAATTCATATTTTTGATCTATTAAAAGAAAATCCTGTTTCATTTATATTTTTATAGTTTTATTTAAACTTTGAAAAAAGAAAACTTTTGTCAATGATTTTGTTTTAGATTTATATAATATTATACTAGTATATAAAGAGTTTTTTTCATATTAAAAATAGAGAATGATTTATTTAGGAATAATATTTATTTAATATTTTTTTAATGCTTTTTTGCTTGAATAATAGTTAAATAACTTAAATCTAAAATAAATTATTATTATAATCTTCAGAAATACAATTATATTTTGAAAAATTTTAACATTTAAAATTATCAACAGAAGATGAAATATTCTTTTGAATTTATATTTTCATATAATATTACCATATTCAAGGGCTTTAAGATTAAATTCATTATATCAAATAATAATTAAAACTAAAAATCAATCTTTTTTTAATCGATGAATATTTTCTTGAATAACTAAAATATATTAAATCATTTTATGAATATAGCAATAATTTCACTTGATTTAATATTAATACTAAATAAAGAAAGGATTGAAAAATATAATTTATATTCCCTATAAAAACTTTTTCATTAAAATGAAAAATTTTTGTTTAAATATGAAATTTTTTTCTCTTTATATCATATTTCAAATCTTTCCTTAATTAAATGTTTATATTTTAAAAACAAAATGAATGAAACAAATAAATTTAAATAAAATAATAATTTTTTATAATTTATTATAAGAAAAATAATTTACAATTTCTTCCACAATTATAACAATGCCA
>JAEEGK010012961.1_pt1 | contig 18866 bp, 14 predicted proteins | sample 8958771 | NCBI WGS metagenome assembly JAEEGK01 (sample SAMN16246547, study PRJNA631951) | gut metagenome | biome: gut microbiome; feature: rumen; material: SC-attached | host: Bos | place: Iran: Karaj | collected 2018-10
TTTTTTTTATTTATTGGCTTTAATTGATAAATTGGAATATGTTTATAAATTGAATTATAATTTGGTTGATAATAACATAATTCAGGAGTTTTTTTTTTCATTTCTTGAATATGTTTAATCAAATTATAATTGACATTATAATTTTTTTTGTTTAAATCTATTGTATTATAATTTGAAGGAATAAGATTTTCTTCTTTGCTTTTTTTTATAATTTGTAATTTATTTGAAATTTTTCTCATTTCTTCACTCGCATAAAAACTTTCTTTTTGAAAAGTTTTTTCTTTCTTAATTATATCATCAAGAATATTTTCTGTTGATTTATTTTCATTATAATTTTTATTCCTTGAAGTTATTTTATTATTTTGTTTTTTATTTAATAAAGTATAATACAAATTTCCTGAAATTAATCTTTCAAAAATTTTCCCTGTTGATGATATATTTGAATATTTAATTTTACCTATTTCTTCATAAATTTTTTCATCACTTTTATTTCTTATTGACATTTAATTCTATTTTTTAAATAATTATTCAATCAAAAAGAAAAAATATAGATTATTTATATTATTTCATTTTTATTAAATTATAATAGTGATGACCATAAAAAAAAAGGGTACCAACAATCAAAGCATTATTTTAACTTACAAATAGTGACTGATAATATATTAAATATAGTAAACAAATAAATATATATTTAATGATTATTTCATCTTAAAATGACCAAACTTTTATTCTTTTATCATATGATATAATTCAACTATTTTTTAATTCATTTATACCTTTAAAATTATTATCATCATGAACATCTTTGATTTTTGAATACTTTATAATTATCATTTCTATATTTTTTTTATAGCTTTATTATATCTTCCAATTAAAAATACTCCTTTATTGTTTATCTCATTTATTCCCGACAAGTAAATCTATTATTAATTTCTTTAATTTTTTTTTAATTATTAAAATTATTTTTATTAATTTTCCACCAAAATAATTCTAATTTTATCAATTCTTTTTAATTATTTATTAGAGGAAATAATTAAATTCTTTAATATAAATAATAGTTTCATAATCATTTAAATTCCAAAATTTAGTTCCATCTTTTCTTGAAGATATTAATATTTTTTTATCTTTTAATAGTAATATTGAATAAACCTTATCAGAATGATTTATTGTGAAATTAGATTGATATTTATTATTATTAATTTCTTCCCATTTTTTAATGTATTATCAGTCTAATAAGAAATTATATTTCCATTTAAATTATATATTATTCATCTTTAAATAATCTTTTAATTCTTTTTAATCGATGTTTTTATATCATTATATGCCCAAGTAACAAAATTTTTATCATCTTTTATATCAATATCTAAAATACTATTATCATATGCTTTTAAAATATTTTGAATAATATATTATTATATATTATCTTTAGTCATAGAATCAAATTGCTTGAAGGAAATATTAATACTGAATGAATAGAATAAATTCTTATGAGAATATATTGAATTAATTTCTTTTAAATTAGAATCAATTAATTGAGTTATATTTTTATTCATTAATTTATCCTCATTTTTATTTATTTTATTATTCTCTTTATTTTTAATTTTTTCTTTATTTTCAAGATTTATTGTTCTTTCTTTTAAATTCTTTTTTTCTTCTATTAATTTTATTATTGTTTCTTTGCATAATTTGTTTTTTCTTTTATTATTAATTCAATATTTTAATTTTAAATGTTTTTCTTTTTTTTTCTATCTTTATTTAATTTTTCTTCTATTTAAAATCTACAATTTCATTTATTTTATTATTTGAATCATAAATTATGATATATTCAAATTTAAAAGATGATTCATATTTATTATAATTATTTTGAATTTTAAATGAGAATGAAATCAATTATTAAATTTTTTTCCCATTCATTAAATATCTTTTGAATATCAAAGGTTTTTTTTCATTTTTATATATAAAAATTATTTTCAATTTTAAAAAAAATAATATTCGATAAATAATTAATAATATCAGATTAAAAACATAACAAATAAAATTAAATAAACTCCATTTTTAATTTTCCTATTTGATGTTATTTTATTCAATTATAACAATCTGATATTATTGATATTATAATTAGATAAATTATTTATTATTATAATATAAATATTTATATCACATAATTATATTATTGATGATTTGGTATATAAAATATTATTTTTCATAAATAAAAACAACAATTCCTCAAAAAAAAAGCAAAACAAATTGATAATGTAATAATCTAATTTCTTTTAAACTACCAGAAAAAGGAATATTTGATTCATTAATGATAGTTCTTCTAAAAGGATTTAAAACCTATACAATGATGAATATAATAATAACAACATTATCTTAACAATTGGAAAAACAACTTTAAACAAAATTAGAATTTAGAATCATTAAATTACAAAAAATTAATAGAATATAAAGAATAATAACTAAACATCAAATACACTATACATATTAAGGTAATATGCAAATAATGAGATTTCATTTTTAATCATTTTGAATGAAATGTTTAAAATAAAAAAATTATATTATTTTCATTCAAATAAAATAATGAATAGATATATAAAAGGGGATAATGAAAAATGGAATATTAAAATAGATGGTTTAAAAAAAATGAACAAATTGTTCCTTAAATATGTATGGAAGAAACAATCTTATAATCATAGTTTAAGTGATATTATTTATGAAATTTGCTCTTTTAAATCTTCTTTTAGAGAAAATCTTTTATAAAATTTATATTATAATATTTCTAATGGAAAATATTATCCATTCCTCATATTTATTCTGATTAGTTCGGGAAGATATAATCCCCAATCTCCAATTTATATTAAAATATATAATTAAAAAATATGTTTTATCTATTATTATTTTTTATAATAAATTTTATTACATTATATGCAAATTAATTTATAAGAAAATTATTCTTATAGAGTATATTTCCAGATATTGTATTAATTTTATTTGTGGTATTGTTATTTCTATTTTGAATTAATCCTTTTAATTTATTATATCCTTCTAAAACATTCAATATATAAATAATATTCATTTTATTATTAATAACTTGTATATACCATTTCATTTCATTATGTTTTATTGAAGATAAGCTAAGAGGAAAAAAAGAATTTTTAAATTTAGTTTTAAAAATATCTTTATTTTTCAATTTACTTTCTAAACTTCTAATAATAGTTTTTTGACTTTCTTTAATATTTAATTGAAAAGAAGAATTATTTATAATATTCGACATTTTTTGTTCTGATTTATTTATTGTTAGACTTTTATCTTTCTTAACAATATTATTTTCAATTAAAAAATCTTTAGCAATTTTTTTATAATAAGAATTTCTAGCATTATAATAATTTAATATTCGAGCCAAAAATGTAATTGTTTTAATAAGTCCCCCAATAGTTGCCAAAGAATTTTGTAATTTTGAATAATATTTATTAAATATAGAAATTTCACCAGTTAATGCAAAAGTTATAGAAAAAAAATTACCAGGGACAGTACCATTTTCAAGATTTCTTAAATCAGTATCTAATCTTAAACTATGAAATTGATGAAAAATTTCTTCTGAATTACTTGAAAAAATTATTCCATTATCTGAAAAAAATTCAATTGCCTTAAAATTAATCCATAATCTCTTATAAACAGAATAAGAAACTGGAACTCTTTCACTTTTAACAGAAATTGATTTCACATTTTTTTTATTTGATTCAACATTATAATTAATATATCTTAAATCTAAATAAGCATCATCTAAAATTTTTTGAATCATATCTTTAGATAAACATTGGTTGTTCATCGTATCATTATTACAAATATAAAATTCAAACTGAATGTAACTAAATGGATTATTATCACCATAAGCTCCAAAAAGTGTTAAATTTTCATCTCTAGTATCCATACAAAAGAAAGTTTCTAAATCTTCATTATTTATAAAATATTTTTTATAATCATTGAAATGTTCGTAAATATTACATTTTTTAAAAGTTAAATTTTGATAATGATGAACATCACTTAAGTTTGATGTAGTATACCAATAATTTAACTTAAGATCATATAAGTTGTAATCTTTTAAAGGAACAGAGACTCTATCACTTATTCTAAAGAGGATTGGAAGTTTATATGAATATAATAAATTGAAATTTGTATCTTGTTTTGATGAAAAAATAACAGTTGCATCTTTTTTGAAAATTAATCTTATTATGAAATAAAATGATACAAATACTGATAATAATATTGCTATTGTACTTATAATACCTCCAAATATTGTTTTTAACCCTGTATCTCCATATTTGTTAAATGTGAAATGAGCTTCTTCATATAAAAAATCCATTTTCTTTATTATTCCCATGTATAATTTATATTAAAATATTGTAATTAAAAAATAAATATGAAAAAGAAAATTATTTTTTCTTTTAACATGAATATATAATAAATTAAAATAATAGTATGATTTATCCTAAAATATTTTTCAAATAATTTATTTTAAAATATTTGATAATTAGTTAAATATAATAAAAAATATAAATAAAAAAATGAATTAAAAAAGAATATAGTATTTTAATCAGGATTCAAAAAAATATTAAATTAGATTTTTCCTACATTTTGATTTTAAATACTCTTTTTTTTCTATTAAATCTAGAAAATGTTCTGAAGTTAATATGATTTATAAATGAAAAAAAGGAAATAATTGTTTTTTATTTATTAAAACAATTAATTATAAATAAATATAATTTTTCTTTTATTTCTTTATGGATGGATTTTTGAATTATTTAACTTTTAATTATTATAAAAAATAAATAAATTAATTAATAAAAATAAAATTTTCTTTTAAATAAAAACTTATATAGTAATTTTATTATTATTTTCATCATAAGCCACATCTAAATTAATAAAGAAATCATTAATTCCTTTTAATTGTTTACTTTTAACTCTTTTAGAAAGAATTCTAATAGTAATTCTTAAAAAAACATAAACAATAAGAATAGATAAAATGACAATTAAAATAATATTAACAACATTCCAAAAAGAAAAAGAAGAAGAAGTAATAAAATTTATTGAATTATCTTCTAAATTAAATAACATAGGATATTTCTTAAGAAAAATTTCTCCAAAAATAAATTTTTTATTATTTGAATTATCATAAACAATTGAAAAATAATATTTATCATTAATTTTAATAAATAAATCTTTATAAGAGAATTTAAATTGTTGATTTTTATTATAAAAAATAATATCATGAAAATTTTCAAAGTCAACATCTTTTTCACAATAATAATACACATATTGTTTTGCAGAATCATAATTTTCAATAAAACAAGTTTTGTTTCTTATTCTTTCTGCAAAAAAATTCAAATTTAATTGTCTATTAAATTCTTCGGTTCCAAACATTCCATAAACATTTATATCAAAATAAACATTAAAAGAATCTTTTTCTAATTCTTTTTTATTAAAAGTTACTTTATCAATTTTAATATTCCATTCTAAATTATTTTCTTTGTTTTCAGAATATATTTTTTTATAACTTTTATTCGTTTCTCCTATTTTAATTTCTCCAATTTGTTTATTATTAACAAAATGTTCAAAATAATTTACATAAAAATATTTTTTTTTTATATGATTTTTTTCTTTGAAAAAACTAAGTAAATTTTTTTCATCATTTGAAATAGAAAAACCAATTGAAGAAGAATAGAAATTTTTATTTTCTTTCTGGTTATTAGCATTAAAAAAAGAAAAATCAGTAATTAACTTTTCTTGATCATTAATAATAAATTTTATACTTTCTGAAGATAAAACTCCATTATTAAAAGGTAAATACTTTGTATCAATTGGTTTATTTAAATTTTTATAAGAAGAAGATTTTTCATAATTAAATTTTTTATTTTTGCTATCTGAAGAAATATAAAATGAAGGTTGAGAAAAATCTATTTTTGATTCTATTATTTGTATTGGAGTTCCTATATTTAATTTGTATATTATTTCATTTGAAAATAAAAGATCTAATATATTTTGTTCTGGATTTTTCTTTTCTATTGGTAATGTTATTTGACCTTTAATTATTGTTATTATTATTATTGTTATTGTTAATTTTAAAAGGATTTTTTTTTTCATTTTTTTAAATGAGTCAAATAATAATTATTATATTTAATTTATTTTAATATATACTAAATTTATTTATTGTTCCTATTTTATTTTTTTTATTCATTTATTTGTTTTTTTCAATAATTTTTTTAAATTGAAAATTTAAAAATGGAATTAAAAAAACAAAATTTTGGTTTAAAAAGAAAAGAAAATAATATTGTAACCAGTTTAAAAAATATATCATTAAATCAAAATCAAATAGAATTAAATAATTTAAGTATAACAGAGCCAAATGAAAAATCAAAGAATGATATATATAATTGTATAATAGATTATTTACTAGAAACAAATAAAAAAATACAAAAAAATTTAAAAGAAACTCAAAATATAGATAATTTATTAGAAAATTTTCATAATAATGAAGAATATAATTTAAATAATAATAATAAATTGAATTATGAAGAAATTTCAAAACAAAATAAAGAAGATATATTAAAATCAATAAATAGAAAATCAGAAGAAAGAATGAAAAATTATAAATTAATATTTAAGAAAATAAATATAGAATTAAATAAAATAAAAGAAAATAAAACTCAAAGAATAGAAAATTTAAAAAATAATGGTACATTATTTTATCCAAAAAAAATATTTGAAAGAAAAAAATTATTTAAAAGACAACAAACAACATCAGAATTAGAAAAATTAAGAAAGCAGAATTCTTTTCAAATTAATCTATTAAAAAAAAGATATAGTTTATCTTTTCATTGTTCAAGAATGAAAAATAAAAGATATTCTCCTTTAAAAACAAATAATTCTTTAAATAAAAAAATATATTTAAGAAATGAAAAATTAACTCCTCTTCAAGTTTATACTACTTCTTTAATAACAAAAAAAATTATTAAAAAAATCAAAAGACCAATTTCTTCTTCTCCTGAATATTTAACTGAAAAAAATTTAAATAAATCTAAAAATAATTCTTATTTAGGTTATATTTGTAAAAAAAAAAAAATTAAAATTATTAATAATATTCCTTTCAAAACTGAAATTTCAGGAAAATACAAAATTAATGAAGCTTTAGTTAAAAAGTCTTTATCTAATAGAGGAAGTTTTATTAGAAAACATAATTTTTAAATTTTAAAGTTATTTAGATAAAAATATTTATAATAAAAGTAAAATTATAAATTTGAATATTTTTTTTGTTTATAATTTAAAAGAAAAGATTAAATATTATTAATTAAAAAAAATATTAATTGAAATTATTTAATTTAAAAGATAAATATTCCTTAATTTATATTAATATTATTTTAATAAAAATACTATAAAACTATTATTAAATGAGTAATATCAAATGAAAAAAAGATATTATATAAATTAAAAAGAAGTAAAATATTTTTAAATCATATTAAAACAAAATAAATATTAAATAATATATAAAACCTTTATATTAATAATTAATTAATCAATATCATTCTTACATAAAGTATTAGTATAATCATTTTCAAAAAGTAATTCATGGTCATATATTTTCATACATTTTCTACAAAAATTTTTAAATTTTTTAATAATTTTTTTATTCCTTGCAATTTTTTTTTTCATCATAATAATTTTTTCACATTGTTCTTCAATTTTTTCATCTAATAAAGAATTACTTAAAACATTATTATTTGTAATTGTTTCAGTAAATGATTTACTTGGAGAAAAAGAAATATAATTAGAAGAAATACCATTATTATTATCTTTATTAAATTCAATTTGTTTTAAATTTAATTTTGGAATGATATTTTTTTTATTATTTACTCCATCATCATCATTAGAATGAAAAGAAGAATTATTTTTTTCTTTTGATTGTTTAAATAATTTTACTTTATCAGGATAATAAAATATATTTAAATTATCTTTATTATTATTTTCTTCAATACTCATTTCAGAAAAAGAAAATTCAAAATCTTTAAAAATTAAACTTTTATCTATATCACTATCAATTTCAATTTCATTTTCTCTTTCAGTTTCCCAAACAATTGTTTTTTCTGAAATTTGTTTTGAATTTAAAATTTTTACATTTGAAGACATTAATTCTTTTTTTTTTATTAAATTTGAAACATTTATTTTTTCTTTATTTAAATCTTTTAATTCTTTCTGTAAACTCATTTGAAATAAATTTGATAATTTTAAAAAAAAAGCATCACATGTTTCAATTAAATCTTTTTCTATATATAATTCTTTTTTTTTTTCTTGAATATAATTAAATTCTTTTAATTTTTGTTTATAATTTCTTATTATGCTATTTTTTAATTCTATTGTATTTGATAAAATAAATATTTTATCATTTAATTCATTTAATTCTTCTTTTTCATTTTTTATTTCATTATTTAATTTATTTTCTAAAACATTTACTTTTGACTTTTCTAAATTTATTTCTTCTTTAAATTTATTATTTTTTTCTTCAATACTTTTATTTCTTTCTTTTAAATCTTTAATTAATATTTTTTTTTTTTTATTTGTTAATTTCCCTTTTACTAATAAATTTAAATTTTCTTTTGTGATTAAATTTTTTTCTGAAATATTAATAATTTCTTCTTTCAAATGATCATTTAATTTAATTAAATCTCTTATTTTTTCTGCATTTTCACTAATAGATAATCTAACTTTTCTTCTTGAAGAAAGAATAGGAGTATAATTTAAAATAATATCATCACAAGAACCAAAAGTATTTCTCTGAGATTTCATTAAAATTATTTTTCCAAAAAAAACAATTGTTTTTTAAATTAAATAAAAAAAATATAAAAAATGTAATGAAAAAATCTTATAAAATAAATTTTTCTGAAAAAAAATCTTATTATATTAAAAAAAAATATAATTTATATAAAAATGTCAGAAGAAAAATCTCCTTTTAAATTTTCAGATGCAAAAGCAGAATTTACATCATTAATAGATAGTATAATTTTAAAAAATTTAGAAGATCAAAAATATGATAAAGAAAAGACACCAGAAACATTAAAAAAAATGGTAGAAGAAATAATAAATACAATAAAAGCAAAAGATATAAAATTTAAATTTATTTGTCAAGGTTCAATTTTTAAAAAAGGTTATCCTTCACTTTACGTTTCAAGTCGTAGATTATTAGATCCTGAAACTGATGGTTCTTTAACTGTTAAATATGAAAATGATGAAGTTTTCTGTTTTATAAGTTTATATGGAATTGAACCTAATTTTATTGAAATTATTAAAAAAGAAGATAAGAAAGAATAAATGTTTATATTTGATATTATTTTTTTATTATTTACTTTTTTTATTTAAAAACCATTAAAATAACAATTTATTTTTCATAACTTAAATTTAATTTTTTTTATTTTCATTATTTAGAAAAAAAAGAATTTAAAAAGAAAAAAGTTTAAATAAAAAACTTTTTAATTTAAAAAACCTTTTAAAAAAACATTTTTTCATGAAAACACTTTCGAAAAAAAATTAATTTAAATATTATAAGCTTTTTTTCTAGCTTCTTCATAAGACATATTAATACCAGAACACATTTTTGCATTAGTAACACTAGAATTAGGTTTAACGACTTTAGAAAAAGTATGATTACAATTTTCAATTTGAACAGGAACATCATTTCCATATTTAATATTGAAATCAACAAAAGACCAAAAATTTTTATATGATTGATCAAATGCTTGTTTTTGAACTGTGTCATCATGTAAAAGAATTCGAGAATCTAATCCTACAAATTTATTTATCATGTCTAAGGGAATTGGCTGTTTGTAAACTTCGTTTGGATCATCTTTTCTTATTTCTGACATGTTGTTTAATGTTGATATGTATTGAGATCTCATTTTTTTTTAAGGTTATTTTTTTATTTTTTTGATGATGAAATTTTGAAAAAAGGAAATTTTTAATTTTTTTTTAAATGTTAAAAAATGGAAAATAAATTTTGTTTTGTTTTAATTATTATTTATAAATTTTATTTCATATTAATTTTATAGTTTATTTATTTATTAATATGAATATTTAGTTTTTGTATCTATATTGTATAAATATTTTTATTTAAATAATATTTTCAAGTATATAAAAATATATAAATTATTTATATAGTAAAAAATTTAATAAAAAAAAATAAATATTTTTCAAAGAAAAAAAATAACTATTTAGTTTTTAACAAAAAGAAAAAAAATAAAAATTAATAAACAATAATTAAACTCTTTAAAAAAAATATTAATCATCTTCTTCTTCATCATCATCATCAAGATTATTTTTTTTTAAATTTTCTTTACAAATAGCACATTTTCCACAATCACATTTTTTTTTTGAGTTTCTATTACTTTTACTTTTAGTTTTTTTTTTATTATCAGAATCATCATCATCATTTTTTTTACTTTTTGTTATTTTTTCTTCGTATTCCAATCTATTTTTTTCATAAATATCTTGATACATTTTTTTCTTTGATTTAGATAATTTTTTCCATCTTTTTCCTATTTCTTTTAAAGTTAAAGGATCTCCTCCTTCTTTTTCATTTTCTTCTCTTTCATCTTGTGCAAATAACATAAAGTTTGTTAAAGGTTTTTTTATTTCACTTTTTGATTTTGATTTCGAACGTTTTTTTTTCTTTGATGATCTTGATTTTTTTGATCTGTTCATTTATTTTAATTTTAAAAAAAAATTTTTATTCTTTCAAAATATCAATAATTAAAATTATTTATAATCATAATTTTTTTTTAATATAAAAATTATTTTAAATTAAATAAAGTAATTTAAAAAAATATAAATTAAAAAATATATGAATTAGTAAAAAATTAATTTATAAAAAATTTTTGCTTATGTAAAAACATAATTAAATAATATTAAGGTTTAATATGATATTTTTTTTCAAATTCTTTTAAAGTTAATCCATTAGTAAACATTAATTTTCCATTTCCTGAATGAGAATAATTAGAATCATCAATTCTATATTTTTTTCTTGTAAATTTACAATTTTCCATTATTGCTTTACTTAAATTTTCTAAATCATTTTTTAAATATTCTATTCCATTAATTTTAATTTTTTCTTCTGGTTTTTTTATAAATAAATCTTCATTATCATTTGAAAAAGAATTATTTAAATTTTCTTCATTCTTATTTTTTGTTTCAATCAAAGGAAAATTTTTTTTTTTATTTGAAAAAGCCATTAATTTAATTTTATCAAAATTTATTTGTTCTTTTTTTGATAATTTAGGTTTTTGTTCTTTTAATCCTTGAATAAATAAATCTATATTATCTAAAGATTTTATTATATTGTCTTCTTTTATATTTTGCTTTGAATTATTTATTAAATTAATTATATCATTAGGACTTGAAAGATTAAAATTATTTTTTGGAGTATAATTTTCTTCTTCATTAGTTTTTTGAAAAGTTTTTAAAAAAGTTTTTTTTATTTTATATTTTTTATTATTTATTTTTTTTTCTAAATTTGAATCAGTATTATTTTCTTCATTAAAAGTTTTATTAAATCTTTTAGGTAAAAAACATGAATTTTTAAAAATAGAATAATTTTCAATAGCATTAAAATAAGTTTTATTATATAAATCAGAATGTAAATTTTTAGCATTAGAATTATCAACTCTTTTTTTAACATTTTTATTTTTATTAAATTTATTATTTTTTTCATTTTTAGAAACATGATTAATTTCTTCTAAAATTTCTTCAATTGATTTAACATTATTTTCATTATTATTTAATTTATTTCCTGTGGAATCATTTTGAATTATTTTTGCTTTTACTAAATTATTTAATTGATTTTCAATTATTTTTTTTGATTTTTTACCTGCTTGACTTGGTCTATAATTACTTAAAACATTATATATTCTTTCTAAATCAGTTCTTGCTCTAAATCTCATTTCAGGTTGATGAATATTTGATTTTTTAATATTATTATTATCTGAACTATTTAAATTATTGTTATTATTATTTATAATATTATTATATGAATTATTATATGAAGTATTTATTGTTTTATTTAAATAATTTTTATTTAGTTTTTCTAAAGATAATGAATTACGATAATTATGGAAATTATTTTCTGTCCACAATTTTTCTCTTTCTTCATATTCTTTATATTTATTTATTTTATCTCTATCTTTATGATATAAATTATTTGTGAAACCTTTATGAAATAATATTTTATTACTTTCTTCAAATAATAATTCTTCTCTTGTTGTTGAAAAAGGCTTTTTTATTTCTCTTAATAATATTGGTTTTTCTGCCATTTGATATATAAAATTTTGAATTCTTTTTTCATAATTTTTTGTAAATTTTTCCATTCTTTTTTCCCTTTTTTTAAGATCTCTTTTCTCTTTTTCTTTTTCTTTTTCTTCTTCTTCTAATTTTTCTTTTCTTTTTAAATCTGTGTAATAGTTATACATTTATTTATAAATTAGAATATTTTTTATTAAAATTTATAATTTTGCTAAATTATATTTATTATATTTAAAAATCTTTTATTCATTTTATCTTTAAAATTGATTAAACATAAGAAAATTATTATTTAAAAAATTACTTAAAAAACCAAATTAAAAAAAATGAAAATTTTATAATAATTTTTTAATATTTAAGGTAATTTAAAAATAAAAGAAATTAAAAATAAAATGGGGAAAAAAAAGTTAAAACTTAGAGGGATACCGAAAAAAACAAAAGAAACAAAAAATTCAAATTTACCAATAATCCAAGGAATAACATATGAAAATATAAAATATATAAAAAATGGTCATAATGAAAGAATAATATATTTTTCCTTAACAAGAAATAAAAAAAATTTAATATTATCATCAGAAAATAAAATAACTTTACATTCAATAAATACATATGAAAAATTATCAGAGAAAAAAAAATTGAAATATCCAATAAAAAAAGTATTAGAATTAGAAAATGAGGAAATAATAGTGGTAACAGATTTAGAATATTTTTTTTTAAAAATAAATGAAGAAAACAATTTTGAAGAAATAAAATATATTGAATATAATTTTCCTCAAAAAACAACAGGTCTTTTTCAAGTAAATGAAGAATTAATTGCAATAGGAAAAGAATCTGCTATTTTTTTTTATGATTTTAATAAATTTGAAAATATTATTACTTTAACTCCTCAGAATTATGTTAATTCTTGTGTTCAATTAAATAATATTGAACTAATGATGTTATTATATAATGATTCTCTTTCTTTTTATAATTTATTAACTTATGATCAAGTTAAATTTATTCAATTTAATAATAATGAATTTAGAAATTTTCTTTTTTTAGATAATGAAGATAAAAATATTTTATTTTATTATAAAAATTTCATTGAAATTTATAATATTGAAAATGATTCCGAAAATTTAATTCAAACAAAAAATACAATTAGTTGTATTATTAAATTAAAAGAAAAAAAGTTTATTGTAGTTGGAGAAGTTAATGGAAATATTTCTATTTATAATTTAGATAATTATCAAAATGTTATTACTTTTCAAATAAGTAATGGAAAAATTGATTTTATTTTAGAATTATCAAATGAAAGGATTTTATTTTATGATGATAAAAATAAAATTATTTTAGCAAATTATATCAAAGGAACTATTTATATTAAAAAGAAAATACGAAAATTAAATGCAATTAATAAAGGAATTTTAATGGATAATAATGATTTAATTTTAGTATCTTCTAATAATTTTATTATTTTAAATTAATTATAAAATATTTTTTTATTTATTTCATTAATTGTTCATTTAATTCTCTTAAAGTTTCATTTATATTTGTATCTTCAATATTAAAGGAATTCTTTTTTATATTATTATTATCCATTTTAATATCACTTATATTATTTATACTTAAATTCAAATCTACTAAATTAGAAAAAGGTAAAAATTCCTTATCATTTATTTCACTCTCATTATTATTTTCATCTTCTTTTATTTTATTATTCAATAATTCTATTTCTGCATGTTTTATATTTGATATTATTAATTTTTTTTCCTTTAATTCTTCATATGAATATATTATATTTGTATATTTTTGATCATTTACATATATTTCCAATTTTGTTGAATCAAAACCATATTGTCTTTCAAAGTTACTTACTAACATTACATATGAACAATCATCTTCATCTTTTAACTCTAATATATATTTATTATTTTTTTTATCTCTAAAAACTAATTCTAAATTTTTTTCATCATTCATTTTTTTATTATTATTAATATAACTTTTATTGATTTTTAATTGTGAAAAAAAAAAAATAAAAATAAAGAATGTATTTTTTTATATATAAAAAGGATAAAAATTGTTAAGAAGTAATATTAAAACAAATCATTATTAATAAAAAAAAAGATTAATTCAATAAAAATATAAGAAAAAAATAATTTTTTTATAATGGAATCAAATATAAAATTAGAATTATATGAAATAATAGAATTAAAATATGGAGATCCAATAAATAGTATTTCTTTAACATTAAATGAATTAATTTTTGGTACAATGATGGGACAAATATCATATTATAATTTAAATAAAAAAAGTTTAAAAACAATTTCTGAATTAAATGATGATTTTATTTCAGGAACTTCTTTTTCAAACAATTTAAAAGAATTTTATATTTCAATTGGAGATGAAAAAATAATTGAATTTAATAAAGAAAATTTTTCATACAAAACTTTTAATAATTATGATAATGAAGAAATTCATAATAATTTTTGTAATTCTTGTTTTACTTTATTAGATGAAAATAAACTTTTAATGTTATTTTTAATTGAAAATAATGATGAAGATCCTATTCAAAATTATGATTGTAATTATATTTTTAAAACAATTATTAATGGAAATGAAGAAAAAAAAAATGGAAATATTAATATAAGTAATTATATTGTTCCTTTTGATTTTAAAAATAACAATTTTATTTTTTTAGAATATTTAAATAATAATAAAAGAAATTTAAAAATCAATAATTTTCAAAATAATGAAAGAAAAATTTTAGAAATTGATAAATTTTTTGGTCATATTTCTTTTATAAAATTTCTCAAAGATGATTTGTTATTAATTGTTAGAAATTATAATATCATTAGTATTTATGATCAATTTTTAATTTGCTCTGCTTTATATAATCATTCTTGTGAAATTAATTCTATTGATTTTTATTATGATAATCAACAAGATTTACATATTGCTTTTTTGGATGAAAGAGGAAATATAATCGAAGGGATTTTTGATAAGGATTCTGAAAAATTTATCATTTTATTTTCTTCTGATTTAAATTCAAATAATGAAATTGATGAAATTTTAAGAAAAAAAGGATTATTTAATATGGAATATCCTTATCATATAAAATGTAATATTAAATATATTACTGTAACAACAGATAATTCTTTAGTAATATTTAAAAAAGTATAAATGAAATAAAAAATATATAGATTGAAATATAAAAATAAATTTTAAAAAAAGATAAAAAATTTCTAAATAAAAAATGAAAGAACCTTTCGATCAACAAATAAATTTTCTAAATTATCTTCAATTCAAAAAATACCCTTTTTCATCTCCATTAAAAAATCCTTTACTCCCTCTTTCATCTTCATCCCCTTCCTGGATTCAATTGCCCACATCATCTACATTCCCAGATCGTAATATTTGTACAGAATGTATCACAGATACTATAAAATCTCCAGACAAGCGTCCAGTGAACTGTATAAAAATGTTTCAAAATTCAAAAAAACTCCTTTTTGGAACAACAAATGGTTCCCTAGTCACTTGTGACATTTACAATTCCTTCTCCTTGACAAACTCATTCCAATTAACTCCCCAGACTGCATTTCGAGCTCTCCAGTTTACAAAGAAGGAATCATATATAGTAACTGGAGACGGTTCTGGTAGGGTAACATATTTTACATACCCCATTAAGAAGCAACTGAAGGAGTTTTTCCCTCATACAGCAACAATAACAGACATTGCATTCTCAATAAACGATCAGAAATTCATAACAAGTTCAGATGATAAGACATCAAAAATCATCGACTTTTACTCTGGGAACGCGGACATCTCATTTAAGGGACACTTAAGTGATGTAAAGTCATGTGATTGGAATCCTTATAAGAATCTGGTAGTGTCTGGAGGTAAGGATCATATCATTAAGGTGTGGGATCCATCTTCAGGAGAGGAGATTGCCACTCTACATGCACATAATGATTCAATAAATAGGTTAAGGTTTAATAAGAATGGGAATTGGCTTTTAAGTGCAAGTAAGGATCATACTTTGAAAGTCACTGATATTAGAATGATGAAAGAAATTCAAAGTTTTAAAGGACATGATAAGGAAGTTAATACTGTTTGTTGGCATCCTGTTAATGAAGAAATTTTTTGTAGTGCTGGTATTGATAAAAGTATTATTTATTGGAAAGTTGGACAATATAAAAATTATACAGTGAGGAATGCACATGATAAAGAAATTTTCGATTTATGTTTTAATAATACTGGAACTTTACTTGCTAGTGCTAGTAATGATATGAGTTTAAAATTTTGGAAAAGAAAAAATGGGAAAGAAACTAATGCTTAAATTTTTGATTCTTTTTCAAAAGGTGGAATTTTGGAAATTTTTTTGGATGATAAATTTTTTTAATTTAATATATTTTTAATTTATTTTATTTTTAAAAATATTAATAAAGTAATTTTATCAAAATTTTCTAATTATTTTTATTTCAACAATCAGAATATAATTTATTAATTTATTATTTAATTATATCATAAAATTATCTTAAACATATTGGTATAAAAACAATATCAGAAAAAGAAAGATTATTAGAACTTATTCATATATTAAAAGAAAATGAAAAAAACATATATTATTATTCAAAAGGACAAATTGTTTCATTTTTTATTGGATAAATATTAGAAGGACAAAAGAAAAAATTAACTTTTAATGAAATAATAATAAAAGAAGATAATGATGAAAGATAATTTTCAAATAAAATATAATATTTTTATGATATTAACTAATGAATTATATTATAAAAGACTAATATTTTTAAGAATTTCAATAAAATAAATTATTTTGTCTTTAAGAACTTATATGTATTTTTTTTTTATAAAATTAAAACTCCTAAAAAAATAAATTAATATAAGAAATAAAAAATTCTAATATTATATTATTAAATTTTAAAAATAAATCTTTATATTAAAAATTTAATTTTTAATAGTAATAATATAATTAAAAAATATTCATAATGTGAAGAAAGAAAAGATTAAGATTAATATAAGAATTAATATTTATTTATAATTATTAATGTTATATTTATTGTCCAATATTATTATTTTTTAATTATAAAGTTTATTATATGTAAAAAACATTAATATTATAAATCTTCGTCTGATTGAAATATCAAATCATTAAAATTAATATTTAAAAGAGAAGGATCATAAATAAATTTTTTACTTTTTTTAACTTGACTTGTAGAAAAATTTCTTTCAAATTTTTTTCTAGGTAAGAAATAAATTTTATTATCTCTAATTTGGATTTTTTCTTTTAATTTTTGTAATTTTTTACTTTCTTCTTCTTTTTGTTTTTTTGTCTTTTCAATTTTTTTATTTTTTTCAATATCACTTTGAATTTTTTTATATAATTGAAAATAAAATTTTTGACTTTGATAAAATTGAATTTTAGAAATTAAATAATCAATAATTATTTCTATTTTAGATAAAAGATTTAAAATTTCACTTTCTTTAGAATTTATTTTTCTTATAATTAAAACATCATTTTCAATTATTTGATTTATATTTATTTGAGAACAAGTTTGATATAAATTCATAATTGAATTATATAAATTATAATTTTTTTTTTTTGAAAAAATTGATGTTGTGTCAAAAATACTTTTTCTTGAATTTTTCCTTTTAATTTTTGTTTTAAATAAAGAATTTTGAAGAAAAATTTTTAAAGTTTGAATTTCTTGATTTAACAATTCGAATTTTTTTTTTTGGTTTTTTAAAATAATTTCCTTTTCTTCAATATCTTCATTTTCAATTTTTAATTCTTGATAATTTTCTTTTTCAATTTCTTCTTTTTCTTTTTTTAAAAATTTAATTTGTAAATTAATTTGATTATATTCATCAATAAATTTAGTAATTTCAATTTCGAATTTTTTTATTTTTTCTAAAAATTCTTCAGGAGAAGAAAAAATTAAATTATATTTATAACTCCTAATTCTTTGAGCTTCTTTTAAAGAAATATTTTTATAAGTATTTATAAAAGTAGATTTACTTAATAAAAGTTTATCTAAATTTCCTAAACTTTTTCTAGTTGATCTTCTTTTATACATTTTTTTTGTCGGTTGTCTTTTATAAATTTTTTTTTCTATATTTTCTTCACTGGAAAAATTAGAAGGATTACTAAAAATTTTTGTAATATTTTCTTCTGTTTCTTCTATTAATAATTTATAATGAGAAGGTAAATTTATTTTTTTTTCTTTAACTAAAATTTGAAAAAAAATCCATCTTACAATATTATGTTTTTCATATAATATTTTTTTTATTTGATTTTCAATTTGAGATATTTCATTTTTTTGTTTTAATATTTCTTCTATTAAATTATTGTTTTTTTCTTTTTCTATTTCTCTTTGATTTATTAATTCTCTTATATAATCATTAAATTTTTGAATAAATTTTTCATTAAATAATTTATTATTTTTTTTCATTGATAAAATTATATTTTCTATTCTTTCATAATTATTTTCATTTATTTTTTTTAAATGAATTTTTCTTTCTTTTTTTTTTTT
>JAEEGK010012962.1_pt1 | contig 18866 bp, 16 predicted proteins | sample 8958771 | NCBI WGS metagenome assembly JAEEGK01 (sample SAMN16246547, study PRJNA631951) | gut metagenome | biome: gut microbiome; feature: rumen; material: SC-attached | host: Bos | place: Iran: Karaj | collected 2018-10
CCCAATCCCCAATCCCCAATCCCCATTTACAGTTTTAGAATAAAAATTTTTAATCTATTTTAATACTAATTTATTAACCTTATATTTTTTTTAATATTTTAATGAATAAAAAATTAAAAAACAATAAATTAATTTTTTTTAAAATCAACCTAATAAATTATATTCTCATCAAAATCAAAATAAAAAGTTAAAAAATCCTAAATCTAAAATCCAAAAAAAGTAAAAAAAAAAAAAAATTAAAATTCTAATTTTCTAATAACAAAAAATTTAACATTTAATGATATATCTAATTTACGGGTTTTTCTGGTTTTTCTGGTTTTTCGGGTTTTTCGGGTTTTTTACTTAATCCTAAAGGATTAAAAACTTCTCTTCCATGTTCATTAACAACATAACAATGTTTATTTTTATCTTGTTCAATTTTCCAATTAGAATGATAAACAGTATTATATTTTTGAGAAATTTCTTTAGCTAAAACAGATTTATCAGAAACAATAGTATTATCTCTTTTAAGTTTTGCATTTGACAAAGCCCAATTTTTAGCATCTTTAAATTTTTTTACAGTTCCTAATCCTCCAATTACACAAACAGATAAGAAACAATCTGCTTTTCTCATTCCTTTGATTTGATTCATTCTTGGAACATTTTTTAATCCTGTTCCATATGTTACAAAATCTTGCTCTTTTAAATTTCTTAATTCTATACTCTGTGAGAATATTATTAATGATATGAAAAGTAGAAAAGATTTCATTTTTTTATAAATATATATTTTTTTTATCAAAGAAAATTTTAGTTTTTAATTAATCAATCAATTTTTTTTTAAATATTCATCATATATAAAAATAATAGTTGTGAAATAAAAAAATAAAAAAATAAAATAAAAATACAAAAAAAATAAAAAAGTTCTAGTATATATCTCATTATATTTATTTACTTTTAAAATATTAATTCTTTTTTTTTCAAGAAAAAATGTAGTAAATTATATCATCTATATTTCCTAAATTTAATTTGCTTTAATTCTCTTTCTGTTTTTTAAATAAAGTATTTAAATTTTAATGGTTGTTTATTTTGGATAAGGAATGGATTTTATTACTGATTAAATCATTTAAAAATAATTTATCTTGGATTTAAATTTTTTATATTTTTGGAATAAAAAATGATAATAATTAAAAATCACACATTTAAAAAATTAATACTTTAAAAATTTCTCCATATAATAACTTAATAAATATTAAATATATTCAAAAAAATCCAAAAAAAACCAAAACAAAAATTAATATAATAAAAAAAAATGAAAAAATCCTTTTCTCTAATATTCCTCCTTCTATTTCCTTTCATTCTCCCTGACAGTCATATAGATGATCCCTATAATCGTTCTTGGTCTCGTATTTTTTTAGATCATTATAGATTAGGAGCTGATCTCCCAAAGAAAAAGATGGCAGTAGCATGTCCTGAAGATCCTTCTGTATTAGAGACAGTGTCAATGGCTCACAGTTTCGATCTAGTTGAAATCACCTTAGTGGGTGACGAGAAGGAGATGAAGCATCTAGCAGATCACTACAAAATCAACATTGAAGGTATCAAAATCATCAACCAACCAGATAAGAAACTAGCTGCTCTTCAAGCAACGAAACTTGTGCATGATGGTGAATGTGACATCCTTATGAGAGGTGTTGTCCCCATAAGTGACTTCATGTCTGCGGTCAAAGATGAGAAAAATGGTTTAAGTTCAGGAAGATTAATTTCTTATATAATAATGGCAGAAATAGAAGGAATAGATCAATTACTATTTTTAACAGATGGTGAAATAGTAACTCAACCCTCATTAGAAGATAAAGTACATTTAATAGAAAATGCATTAGAATTAGCAAAAATATTTAAAATAAGACATCCAAAAGTTGCAGCATTAGCACCTATAGAATATATAGATCCAAACGTTCAATCATCAGTGGATGCAGATTTATTAAAGAAAATGAGTGATGAAGGAAAAATAAAAAATTGTGTAATTGAAGGGCCAATAAGTATGGATATGGCAATTTCCCTTCAAGCATGTTGGGATAAAGCAGCTTGGGGAAGTAGAATTAAGGGTGATGCTAATATTTTACTTTTCCCTGATTATATGGCTTCTAATATGAGTTGGAGATTGGTTAAATATATTAAGAGACATTTAGCTGCTATGGTACTTTTTGGAACTACTAAACCTGTTGTTATGACAGGAAGAGGAGATGACGTTTGGACTAAATTAAATTCTATTGTTATTGCAAAATATATTGATGATTATATGCATGGAGGAATTACTACTAAGTAAATGTAAAGGCTGTTTAATTCTATTTTTTTTATATTGGATTTTTTTAAAGAGTTTATTTAAGGATTTTTATTGTTTTTTTTTAAACATGGGTTTTTATTCTTTTTAACTTGAAATTTTTTATACATTTTTATTGAGATTTTTTTAATTTATATAATTTAATATATAAGATTATTTAAATAAGCTTCTTATAATATTTAATTGTCCTTGAACATACCAATAAAAACTCCTACATGTTAAATCATTTCTTTTCATAATCCATTTTTTTTGACAGGGAATATCACTCATAATAGGATAATATTTTTTAATATAAATTTTTGCAAATAACTCTTTAAAATCAGAAATATTTAATTTTTCGATTTCTTTATAACATTTTTCAATATATTTATCAAAATCCAAATTTTCCAAATTTAATTCTTGAAAATATTTAAATAAATCTGGTCCAGTTTCAATAGATTGATGATCTGCTTCATAAATTTTATCAATAATAATTAAAGAAGTTAAATAATAAATAGTGAGTGGATGATTCATAATAATAAAATCTAATATTCTAAACATAATTCCAGGATTATCAATATTATGAGTAAAAAGTGAAAGAACCCAAGAAACAGCGAAATGACATATTCCATTATCAATTATTTTATTTAAATAATTTTGTACTTTTTTATCTAATTTATTTATTACAAATTTTAATATTTCTAAACAACTTAAAAATTGATATGATTCTGTTTTATTTGGATTTATATCTAAACTTTCTTTTAAATTAAATTCACTGAATCTTTGAAAAACTGCTTTTGCAAATGAATAATTATTATAATATAATAAATAAAAATATAATCCAATATCATGATAACCTTGAAAATAACCATATAAGCTTCTATTTAATTTTATCATTTCACAAATATACGAATAAAGTTCATTTTTTATATTTTTAACAATATCATTAAAATCTTTATTTTCTTTATCATTATTATATTCAGATAACATTTTAAAAATTTTACTTCTATTGCAATCTTGTGAAACTACTTTTGTTTCAGGAGGATCTTTCACTGCATCCGTTGATACACTTTTTCTTCTAAATATATTGAATTGAAAAGAGTCTTTTAATATGTCTGGATCTTTTAAAGGATCAATATATATATAATCTAAGCAATTATCTTCTGTTATATTATATATTTTAGAATATAATATTTTTCTATTTTTAGTTGTTATAAATCCTCCTTTTGTTATTGAATAATTTAAAATTTGATCATATTCTTCTATTGTTATTAAAGGCTTATCTTTTATTTTTTCTATAAAAGATTCTAATTCTATTATTTTTTTTTCTATAAATGAATCATTTTTTAATATATTATTTATATATTTTTTATCACAAGAATCTAAATATGATTGAATATAATCGCTTTGATTTATTTTTTCCATTTAAATTAATTGTATATTTAAAATAATATTAGAAATAAATTATTTTAAATGATTTCTGATAATTTAACAACAAAAACATATAATACTTCCTTAAATACAATTAATGAAAATTTTTATCAATTAATAGTAGAAAAAGAAAATGAAATTCAATTAACAGAACCAAATGAAGAAAATATACATGAATTAGCACTGTTATATAAAAAAGCAATAGAACATTTTAGTGGAATTTCAAATGAAAGAGTATTATTTTATAATCATAAATTAACTAGATTAATTATGGCAGTTAAAAAAAATAAAAAGAAAAAAAATTCTAAACCTTCTCATTGGTCAAATTATGTTCATAAACATAAAAAATATGCTAATAAAATTATGCTTTTTTTTAAATTAGAATCTAATAAAACTGTTGTTAATGATATGATTGATAAAATCAATAAAGATTTAAACAATGGAATTAATATTGTTAACAAAAATTTATTTGAACAATCTAAAAAATTTTATGAAAAAAGAGAAATTAAAATTAATAAATTAAAAGATAAATTATTGAATGGTGGTAATAATGAGAAAAAAATTAATAAACAAATTCTTCCTTATAAAAGAGATAAAATTGATGTTTTATTAAAAGATTTGTTAAAAAAAATTCATTATACTTATATGCATTCTAAAATATTTGAAATTCCAATAGAAACTTTAAGTAATATATTTGAAGATATGTATTATCATAAAATTAAAAAATATTTTTATTATCAAGAACAAATAAAACAATTTGATTTATTATTAAATGATGAAGATAATAATGAACATGATGAAAGTATTCAATTTTTATTAAAAGATTTAACAAATGAAAGAAAAAGTTATTTTCAAAAAATAGAAGAATTAATTCTTAATATTAAATCAAATATTAATGAAAAATGCTCAAATACAAATATTGAAAATGAATATTATATAAATAAATATAAAATAGAATTTATGAATAATATAGGAAAAATATTTAAGTAGAAATTTAGAAAAAGAATTAAATTAGTTTTTAAAAATTGGAATATTTCAAATTATTCTTTTTAATTAAATAAATTATAGTTTAAAAAGTTTTATTTTTATTAATTATGTGTATATTTAAAAATTAAAAAAATGAAAAATGAAAAATGTATAATATGTGAGACAACAAATAATATAAAATTAATGAATAAAAATCCAATATGTGAAAATTGTTATAATGACCAATTAAAATTAGACAAAAAATTTTCTTCAGAAAAAAAAAATTTACATCCAGAATGTGTAGAAATAATAAAAGATAAATTATATTTAGGTAACTATGACTTTGCAAAAAAAAGAGAAAATTTATTAAATTTAAATATAACAAATGTATTAGTATGTGGAAATGAATTAGAAACTCCTTTTGAAAAAGAAATAAAATATATGAAAATACCTTTAAAAGATATTATTGAAGATAGTATTTTACCATATATAAATCAATGTTGTGATTTTATCAATAATTCAAAAAAAATTTTTGTTCATTGTAATGCTGGAATAAGTAGAAGTCCTTCAATTATTATAGCATATTTAATCAAAGAAAAAAAAATGAAATTTGAAGAAGCTTTTAATTATGTTAAAAAAAAAAGAAATATTAAACCTAATGAATCTTTTTATAAAGAATTAATGAAAATAAGTCATAATCAAATTTTCAATTGTTGATTTTAAAAATCACAATAATTATAATTTATAAAATAAAATTGTTTAATTGTAAATAAATGAGAATAAAATTATTCTTTCCAAAAAAATATAAATAATAAAAATAATTATAAATTAGTGATTTTTTCTTCACAAAATTTTTAATAAATTATAATATAAAATTTTAATTGAAAAAATTAAAAATATTTAATTAAAATGTATTATGAAATATAATAGATTTAAATAAATTTTTGAAATAAATATAAATTATTTATTCTTTAGAGATATATTCGAAATTTTCGATTAACTCATTAGCTCTTATTTTTCTTTTTTTCTTTAAAAGAATATAAATATAATAAATTAAACTAATTATTACTATACCAAATAAAATTACAATAATCCAAGAAAAAGAAAAAGAAATTTCATTTTGTTTATAAAATCCAATTAATTTTCTATCTTGTTCGAAAACAATAGTATATTTTTGTAAAAAAATATTTCCAAAACTCCATTCATTTTTTAATGAATCAATAAAACAAATAATAAAAATTAATTTATCTTTACTTTCAACAAATAATTCTTTTTGCTTAAAAATAAAAGAATAATCTAATTCATGTGAATAAAATTCTATATTTTTAAATGTTTTCATATTTATATCTTTATCACAAATATAACTATAAATCTTTTTTGAATAAATTTCTTTTTTTAATATTGAACATTTATTATTCTTTAAATATTCTTTAAAAAACTCATTTTCAAAATAATTACTATAATTGAAAGGGATTTGAATAAAGAAACTTTCAAAAATAAAATTAAATATTTGTTGTTCTGCAATTTCAATTTCTCCAATTTTTATTTTTGAAATATAAAATTCATAATGTAGTTGTATACTATATTTATTATTAATAATACTAATAGTCCCATATAATTCATTTTTAAATTTTTTGTTTTCAATTTCATGAGGAAAATTACCTATAATAATATCTCCTTCATAAGAATTTTTACTAGAAAATTTAAAATAAAAAACATAAGAATTAATGAAATTTTTTTGTTTTAATTGATAAATTAGATTATAACTATTAAAAGAATCAACAGGTTTTAAACCTAAACATCCACTTTGATTATTAATGGTGTCATAACTTAAAAAAAAATTTAAATTATCAATTAATATATTATTTATTTTAAATGTATCATTTGATCTTCTTATAAATTCAGCTTCAGGTAAATCTAAATATACTGGTGATTTATCTCTTGTATTAAAAGAAGATGAGTTTAATTCATTAAAACTTATTAAATTTTTCCCATCTTTTGAATCTTGAGATAATATTATTAAATTATATTGTCTTAACTTTATTGCAATTGGAATTTCTTGATATGGAGTTCCTATAGAAATATTTGATGTTATTTTAAGAATAAATAATTTTTCTATATAGTTTTCTTCGGTTAATTGTGAAATATCTATATTATTTTTAAAGGGAATTATTATTTGAGAAAACATTATAGGGTTTTCGAAGAAAAAAAGAAAAAAAATAAAAAGCTTTTTCATATAATTTTTATAATTAATATTTTTATATTAAATTAATTTCTTTTAATATTGGAAGACATAAAATATTTTTCATTGAAATACAATTTGGTTGATTTCTAAATTTAAATTCAAATTTTATAGTTGGAAAACTAATATTACCAACATATCTGGATTTACAAATTAAACAAATTTCTTCTGGATTATTAAATAATTCAATATTTTCTTCTATAATATCTAAAATATTAATAACTTTTCCTTTATCATCATTATCACATGAAATATAAATATTTAATTTTTCATTTATTTTAGGATATATTAATAATATTATTTTAAAAGTTTGATCTTTAATTAAAGTAACATTTGGTTTTTCTTTTAATTCAATTGCAAAAAATTCATTATATGAAATACATGTATTTCTTATTTCTGATTGAAATAAATATTTATTTAATTCATTTATTCTTTGCCATTCAATATTTAATAAAAATTTTCTTTCATAATTAAATATATTTTGGTCATTTATTTCATATAATAAGCTTATTCTTTCTTTTTGATGTAAATATAATTCTTCAAATTTTGTTTTTAATTCAATAATTGTTTTTGGTTCTTTATTTGTACTCAACCAAATTTTATTTATTTTTAAAGTAATTTTATTTAAATTCTCTAATATTTGACTTATATAACATTTTTCTAAATCAATTAATGTAAAATTGGTATTTATATTAAAAGGATTTTTACCATCAATAGTTAAAATTTTCTCATAATTATATCCAGTTTTAAACATTTTAAATTCATTTATTCCATATTCTATATCTTCATATAAACATTTAAATTCAATTTTATACTTAACATTTTTTTCTATTTTTAAATAAAAAACAAAAGAATAAAAAGAATATTCTTTTAATCTTATTTTTGAAGGAATATTACAATTAAAAGGAACAATCATATTTGGATCATCTGAATAAATATTAAAATATATTTTTTCAATTTGCATTATTGAATTTGTTTTGTTTAATATTATAAATAAAATATTTAGTTCATCTCCAACAAAAGCTGGACCAAAAATTTTATTTAAATAAAAACCGCAATTACTGGAAATATTATATTGAGAAGTTAATTCAAAAGAATTTGATTTATTTTCTAAATAATAATTTTCATATTCTTCATTTAATAAATTATTATATAAACCATTTAAATTTTTTGAATTATTTTTTATATTAGGAGAATTTAATCTAATACATTTAATATCAATTACTTCTTTTTTGTTATCTTTCATAAAAAATTAAAAAATAAAAAAAATAAATTAAATTTTTAATGAATTTAAATAAATTTTTTTTAAGTAAAAAAAATTTAAAAATAATGTTATATAAATTTATATATTTTTTAATATTTTAGATAAATGAGTTTATGATGACGCTTTTATGGGAATCTCGGTTAAGCGTACTTAATAAGTTCTTTATTAAGTTACCATGTGATCAAAACTTTACCCACACTCTGAAAAACTCTTTTAATTATAATTTAATCTAAAAATATTATATAATTAATATAAAGAAAAAATTATTATATCCATGTATATTAATAATAATATTTATTTTATAAATTAAATAAAAATTTATTCTATAAATAAATCTATTATATTATTCATTTTACTATATATTTGAAATAATTTATAAGGTATACAATCAGTAATATTTACTTCAACATTATTTTCAGTTTTAAAATTTTTACCTCTTTTAATATCTTTAAAATAATATAAATTTTTCAATCTAAATTAATAAAAAATAATATATACATTGAAATATTATTATTTATTTTATTTTTCATAATTTGAATATCATCGTTTTCTTCAATATCATCTAACTTTAATAATTTTCGATAAAAAATTTTATATTCTAAAGGAATCATAATTCTAATTAATTTATTTAATAATTTATTCAATAATAAAATTTGTTCATTTTTATATTCTTTTTTAATTTCTTCAGCTTTTGAATCAGGAACATCATTAATTAATAAATATTTTTCTTTTTCATTTAATTTATTAAATCCATTTTCAATGCATTGATTTTTTTTTAAAATATTTTCGTATTGATTAATAATTATTTTATATTTTTCAACTTGTTCTTCTAAATTATTTAAATAATCTTTTTTTTTTTGTCTACATTTTTTTGCACTCATTCTATTTTGAATTAATTTAACTTCTCTTTGATGAGTATATCTTTGTTTAATTGAAGTAAAAATTTTTTTTTTTCCCAAAAAATCATTTTTTCTATTTTCATTATTATTATTATTTAATTCTTCATTACTTACATTTTTTTTTAAAGAAATATTATTTTCATTGTTTAAAGAATAATCAAAGTCATTTCCCAATATTGGTTTTAAAAAATAAAAAGGTTCTTTTTCTTGTAATTCTTCATTATTTTGTTCGTCGAATATTCTATTAAAAGAATTTTGTTCTGGTTGAATAAAAAAATCATTTATAAATATTTTTCTTATATTATATATTTATTATTTACTTACTCTTCTTTTTGTAAATCATTATTATATTTATTTAAAAATGCTGTTAAAATATCATGATTTTGAATTGATGATTCATAATTATTTCCTTTAATATTTTCCATTTAAAAAAGTAAATATTTAAATTAATAATTTTATTTATTTAATGTAATTTTATTTTAAAAAAAATTAAATATAAAAATGGTTTTTAATCATCTAAATTTACTTTAAATTTTGATATTGCTTTCATTGTTTTTTGTCTATGTTTCTTTAAATTTCTTAAAGAACCCATCATTACTGTATTTTTTTTATCATTATCTCTAAAATTTACATTTCTTTCTTTTTTTTGAATTTTTTCTATTTTTGATATATTTTTTATAATATATTTATGCCAATCAAAAACAGATAATTCAAAAAGTTCTTCAAATTCTTCTCTTGTTAAATTATATTTATTTTTTATTAATTTAATTGAACTATAATATATTATACTAGGGAATAATATTGTTATTTTTAATATTGATTTATTTCTAATTATTTCATTTAAAAAAGTATCTTGTCTTTTTATAAATCTTAATAAATCATTATCAAAATCAAATATTTTTTTATCTAATTCTAATTTACTTTCAATTAAATTTTCTTTTAATTTTTCTTTTATATCTAAACATCTATTTATCATATCTTCAGGCCAAAAAGAATTTCTCATTTTATTTAATTGAATGGATTCTTTAATATTTAATTTATATATTTTTTCATAAGGCTTTTTAATATTATCAGTAGTATAATTTATTTGTATTTTTGGAGTATTAATTTTAAAAAATAAATTTCTTCCAAAAATTTCTTCTTTAAAACTAATAAAAAAATCAAAAGTATATTTTGAATAATTTTTATTATTAAATTTAATTGTAGGAGGATCTAAATCTATTTTAATATTATTTTTATTTAAAATAGGATTATAACTTAAAGCTTGATTAATTTTTATTCTAAATTCTTTAATAAGACAAAAAGAATTTAATAAGAATAAATCCCAATCTTTAAATTTTTCTAAAACTAAATAAGACATATGAATAGAATCTAAAGATTTAATTAAAGTAGTTTTAACATTATTTGAGTATTTAAATCTTATTTTTATTTTTGGCATTTGAATTTTCATTTTATATTTTTTTATACATTCACTTTGAGCAATCCAATCATATTTAAAATGAGGACTTTTACTAAAATTTAATAAAAAACAATCTTCTTGATAAAATGTTTTTTCATTTAAATAATGTATAAAATTTTTATTATATTTCTCTTCATTTAATTTAAAAATATTATTTTTATAATCATAATCTATAACTGAAAAAATAAATAATTTAAAACTTTCAAAGTCAATTCCATAAAAAAAAGGAATGCTTTCAAAAGGAAATTTAATTTTTGAAATTTTTTTTTTTTCATTATAAAAATATAATATTATAGAATCACATCTCAATTTAATTTCTGTTTTTTTTATAAAAAAAATATTTTCTTTTTTATAAATACTATTTTCTAAAAAATTTTGATGAATTTCATCATTATCAATTAATTTATTAATATATTGTTCAAGTAATTTTTTATTTCCATCTTTATTTTTATTAACAAAGTAATTTTCTTTATAAGTTATATATTTATGAATTACATTATCCATATTATTAAATTTATCAATATAAGTTAAAAAACTGTTTGAATTAATATTATTCAGATTTTCATTAATAATATTATTAGAATTAAATTCTTTTATTTTTTTTTTATATTTTACATCTTTATTATAATCTGATAAAATTAATCTTTGTGATAAAGAACTATTTTTACTTTTATACTTTTTTATTGGAATTATTGTTTCATTTTTTAAAATTGGATAATTTGTTATTCCTGGTAGTTTAAATGAATACTTCATTGTTAATTTTTTATAATATGATGAATAATTTAAATATTTATCTGTGTCTAATATTAACTTTTTTGATTTATTTAGTAATTCAATTGATTTATTCCTTTTTTCTTCTTTTGAAAAATTAAAAAAATTTGTTAAATTTTTTTGATATATTAACGACTTAGAAATCATTAAAATAATTATAAAATTTCCTCAAAAAAAAACATATAATTTTATTATAAAAAAAAAATAAAATAATAAAAAATATATATAAAAAAAAATAAATAAGAATTTTAATTCCATTTAAGTACATTAATATCAAACATTTTTTCTTTGTTTGACAAAGCCAAAACCCATAAAATTAAAATAACTAAAAAGCAATAACCAGAAACAAAAATAAGAAAATAACCAAAGAATGAATTTTGTCCGAAAATATTACTTTCGGAAATAATAAAAAATTTTTTTCCTTCATATAAATGAATATGATAATTATATTTAACAATTAAAATATAATTCCCAGGTAATAAATCAATATTAATTTTTCCCCATAATTTTCTAAAAGTATTAAAAGTTTCAACATTCATCCAATTAATAAAATGTTCATTTTCAACATCAATCCATTGTTTAGATTGGTAATTTTTTCTTCTTTTAAAAAAATTGTTTTTTAAATACTTATTAGAAATATTATTTTCATCAATAAAAATAAAAGTTCCATTTTCAAAAGTTAAATTATAAGTGTCATTAAAAAAACTTCTTGCAAATAATCCACAAGGACTTGCAATATCAGAATGATTAAAAGTATAATTCCATTGATTTGTATAATATGAAGAATTCAAACCAAACATTTCTTTCATTGTTAATGCATTTTTACAATTTTTTTTCGAATTTATTTCTTCTCCTCTTAATTCATTCCAACTTTTACTTTTAACTAATTTTCTATGATTTAAATAAAAATTCTTTAATTTATAATACACGAATATTTTACTTTTAAATTTTTTTTCTAATTTAAATTTTATTCTACATTCATTTGTATTCTTATTATATAATTCTTTATTATTAATACAATTTGTATAATCTAATATAAATTCTTTATGATTTTTTGAATATATTATTAATGGAATTCCTATTGAAAGACAACATATCATAAATACGAAATTACTTATTATTCCACATTTTGCATTACATTCAGGTGTATAATTTTTTAATTCTTGTCTTAAAATAAAATTTCCTCTTTTTGGAATATGATTTTTTTTCGTTGAAGTATGAATAAATAGTTCCTGTTTTTCATAATAATTTTTTAATTCCTTCTTTGATATATTTTTATTTAAATTTCTATTCTCATTTATATTATTGTTATTGTTCTTGTTCTCTTTTAATAATCCTCTTTCTATATTTATGTTACTATTCTCGTTAGATTGGTTTAAACGAGTTAAAGGTGTTATTTGCATTAAATTTGAAAATATTGGAAAGGAACTTGAGTTTTCTAAATTGTTTTCATCCTTCTTTACTGAAGAAAAGTCTAATTTTTTCTGATATTCTTTTGATAAGTTTTCCATTATCTTTTATTTTTTTTTAAAATAGAAAATATTAATTTTTTGATTTAGTATTTGTAGATAAATTTGATGTTCTAATATCTTAATATATTCACTCTCCAAATTACTATGAAATTTGTAAATGAAACAAGAAATAATTTCCAATTAATTAATCAATATTTTATAGTCTATTAAAAAAAACACTTATCATTTATTATTAAAAAGATAAAAAGAAAATAAATTAATATATAAAAATAAACAAAACAACAAAAATAATTAAATAATAATAATTTCATAAAAATTCTTTTATAAAAGAAAACACTTATAACTTAAAAATATTTTTTAATGACTACATAACTCAACTAACAATCTTTTATAATCACCTGAAATTTCATTTTTAATAGCTTGAACCATATCTTTTCCATAAAGTCTTTGATAAGCCATTTTAATTTGTGGCATATCGATTTCATCTCTTGTGACTAAAATTCTAATTAATAAAGTATTTTTAGTTCCACCTTTAATAGCATGTTTAACTCTGGTAGCAAAATATTCACTTGGATTAATAGAACTATAAACTAAAGTACTTAATAATTTTTTTAAATTTCCAGAAAATTCATTATTAATTGCTTTAATTAAATCACTTCCTTTTCCAATTTGAATATAATATTGATTTATCATATATAATTCTTGTGGTGAACTTTTAGTTAATATTTCATAAAATACTTTCTCATTTGTTCCTAATTTACCTTCTCCTGCTTTATATAATTGTTGTGCTTTATTCATACAATCATTTTGATTTGGCATTTGATTTTCTCCTCTCGTTCCACTTGCTAATGTTAACATTAAATTTTTTAAATCTCCTGATAATTCCTCATTTAATCTCTTTTCTAAAGGAACATTATATAATTGCTGATATCTTTGCTTTATTTGATTTATATAATAATTTGGACGTGTTGATAATATTTCTATTAATGTATCTTCATTTGTTCCTGCTCCTTTCATTGCTTGGAATAAACTTTTACAATCATAAGTAATTGGATCTTCAAAAAGTGCTATAATTGCATCTTCGAATTTCCCACTTAATTCACTTTTTAAATCTTTTATTAAATCTCTGTTAAATTGTCTTTTAAATGATACAATCATTGCTTGTCTTTGTGCATTTGTTCTATTCGCAACTATTTGAATAATTGCCTTCTCATCAGTACCTAAACCTTTCATTGCTTTCCTCAAAGCTGCAGCATCAGCATCAATTTGATTTTGATTAACAGCTTGCTGTTGGGGTAGATTATATTGAGAGAAGTTATTTTGTAAGTTAGTAGTATTAGGAGCAAGGTTGGCTTGGGGTTGCACTTGTTGTTGCATGGTCATAGAATTAGGTACTTGCTGCATTTGCGGTTGGTATCCCATCTGTTGTTGGTATCCCATTGGCTGTTGGTATCCCATTGGCTGTTGGTATCCTCCTACTTGAGGCTGCTGGTATCCTCCCATCTGAGGTTGTTGGAATCCTCCATATGGTTGTTGGTATCCACCTACTGCTGGTTGATAACCCATTTGACCCATTTGTTGTTGTTGATTCATCATATTCGGGTTCATTTGACCTTGTTGGTACATCATGTTTGGATTCATTTGATTTGGATTATTTCCTTGATTATAACCGTACATTTTTTTTATTTGATTTAATATTTTTTGAGATTTTTGAATGATTTCTGGCGTTATTTCATTATAAATATATATAGAATTAAAAAATAATTTGAGGAAAAATAAAAGTATTTGATTTATTTTTTCAAAATTTATTTTTATTTCAAAAATCAATTAATATTTTTAAAAACTATGCTAAATAATAAAAAAACAAATAATTTATCCATAAGAGACATAAAAGTAATAATAATAGGGGATGTATTTACAGGGAAAACATGTTTTGTAAATCGTTGGGCAACAGGTAAATATAATGAAAATTATAAGGAGACAATTCCTCAAAATTTAGAATATAAAATAGTAAAAAAGAAAGATATATTATGGAGAATAAATATATGGGATATTGGAGGACAAGATAGAAATAGAATAATAGCTAAATTTTTTTTTAATGGATGTCATTCAGTTATAATTTTTTGTGATATTACAAATGAAAATTCTATTCAAAATACTTTATTATGGAAAAATTGTTTAAAAGATTTAAAAAATGAATTTAATTATCCTATTTATTTAATTCAAAGTAAAATTGATTTAGTTACTCAAGAAAAATTAGATGAGACTTTAATTAGAATGCAAAAATTTTCTTATGATAATCAATTTGATTTTTTTTTTAGAGTTTCTTCTAAAAATGGTTTTGGAATAAATGAATCTATGGAAAAAATTATTGATGAAGTTATAAATAGATTATATAATTGTCAAATTAAAGAAAATGATAATATTAATTTAAATAAAAATAAAATCAATAAAAATGATATTTCAATGCAATTTATTGAAGAAGAAGTAGATAAAAGTCATTGTTGTTAAAATTTTTTTTTCATTAAATAAAATAGTTAAATTTTTTTATCTTTTTTTTTGATTAAAATTCTAATGAAATATAAAATGTAGACAAAAATAAATAAAATATAAAAAATATAATGAAAAAAAAATTGTATTAAATAAAAAAATAAATTAATCTAAAAATAAAAGATTAATTTAAATCATTAATTAAATAAAAAAAAATAATTTAAAAATTTTTCTGTAATAATAATGAATATATAGTAAAAAAAATGGAAAAATTAGTTAAAATAGTAAAAAGAGAAAAAAAATATGCAATATATTTAACAATATTAATAATAATTCTTATAAATTTATTCTTGCTTCCAAATTCAGAAACAAATATTCAATTACCAGAAAAAATAAATGAAAATTATTTGTCTCCAATTTCACCTTCAAATAATTTAAAAGAAAATCAAATACCGATTAAAGTAGAAGAAAAAGAGAATAATAATGCTAATGATGATGAAGAAATTGTAGAAAAAAAAAACAATGAACCTAATTTTGAAAATCATAATATTAATAAAAATGAAAATGATTTAAATCAAGAAGAAAATAATATTAATGATAATGATTCTGAATTTACAAGAAGATTTTTTAGAAGTTTTGAAAATATTTGTTTATTTAGTTTTATAAGTATTTTAATTTATTTATTATTAACAAATGGAAATAGAAACGATAATAATTTAAATGATGAAATAAACACAGATTCCAAAAAAAAAAATGAAAAAGATGGATATGAATTATTAGAAGATGACACAGAATATTTTGAAAAAATATAAAATAAAAATAAAAATAAAAATAAATTAAATTAAATTAAATTCTTAAACTTAATTAAAAAGAAAGAAAAATAAAAAAATAAAACCTCTCAAAACATCATTTTAAAATTATTAAAAAAAGTAAAAAAATGAATCCCTTATTAGTTCTAATAATTATAATTCTTCTAAAATTAATAATTCCATTCCCAGTTTCTTTCCATTTATACGCAGATGATTATATAGTAACAATAAAAAATAAGAATCAACCAGAAACAACATCATTTACAATTCCAAATGTTGATTCATTGAAAAAATGGTATCGAGGATTAAGGAATTATGGTCCGTTTGAAGCAAATTATGGAGATGAATTTGAAGTAATATTATATAATCAGGCAAATGGATGTTTATATGGATTAGGTGGATATATGGAAGTAGATGGTTATCAAATTAGTACTAATTCAGATACAAATTTAATGTATTTTACTTGTACCAATTGTAACATTCCTAGAGATGCGAGTTGTACTGAGAATAATAATATTCAGGATTCTGAAGGATATAGAATTATTGGAGATGGAGATGATAAAAATAAAGAAAATTATTATCAATATATAATTACTATACCTCCTAGTCTTTCTCATATTCTTGAAGTTAGAGATGAATCCGTTGATTATGTTACTCAATATAATGCTGATAATTTCACTATTGAATTTTTATTAGGAGAAGAAAAAATGATCGAGTTAAGTACATATATTAAAATGATTGTTAATAATTATTTTTTATCGGATTTTCACGATAATGTCATTTTAGGCAATAATGCTAATATTCAATATGAACTTTTTGATCAAATTGAACTTTATGATGAACAAAATTTGATTGGTCTTCTTACTGATGTTAGTTCAGTATCATCAGGAAAAAAAAATTATAATGTAACATATAAATCTAATTCTAACAAAATAGAAGGATATATTGAATATTTTCAATATTATTCAAATAAAACTTTAATTGAAAATGAACAATATGTTAAATCATCATATAATGGAACAATTAAGATTAAAGTTTGTATGTTAAATTGTACTAATTGTCCTATTGTTGGTGACGAATTAGTTTGTTATAAATGTAATACATCATATTATTTATCTAAGAAACAATGTGTTTATGAATGTGAAGGACAAGTTTTTTTAAGAGAAAGTTATGTAGATAATTCAAAATTATGTATTACAAAAGATTAATGTAATGAAAAAGGTTATAAAGTTGAAATGTCTGATAATCTTCCTAGAGAATGTATTCAACAATGTAATGTTAATTATCCTTATACATCAAAAGATAATACAGAATGTGTAAAATGTAATAAACAGGGTGAATATATTAATGGAGATATTTGTGATACTCATTGTCAATCTGATAATGATTATAAATATTTAAATAGTGGGACAAATATATGTTCAAAAACTTGTGATATGAATTATCATTTATCAGAAAATGAAATATTTGAAAGGGTATGTGTTGATAAATGTGAAGGAGATTATCCATATCATATACAATATTCAGACCCTGATGAATGTGTGAAAGAATGTCCAGATCCTTATTATACTTTAGAAGAAAAGAAAGAATGTTTAACTGAGGAAGATTGTATTGGAATAGGATATTATGGAAATAAAAAGAAAAAATGTACAAAAACATGTTTAGGAACATGTGAATATTTAGATGATAAAATAGATGAATGTGAATGTACAAAAGAAGAAATATCTAATATTTTACCAGAAGAATTATTAGATGTAGGAAAAATAATAAAAGGAATAGGATTTTATGCTGAAGTATATGATACTAAAGAAATACCTGAATTAAATGATAAAACTTCTTCTTTAAATATCAGTAATTGTGAAAAAATATTAAGAGAAAAAGAAGGAATACCTGATGATGGGAAATTATATGTTGTGAAATATGATTATGAAAATGAAGATTATCTTTCTTTTGATTATGAAATATATTATAATAATAAAAAATTAAATTTATCTTATTGTAAAGATATTGAATTAACAACAAATATTAAAATAAGTGATGATGTTAATGTTGAATTACATTCTCAATTTTCAGAAAATGGAATTGATTTATTTAATGCAAAAGATAATTTCTTTACGGATATTTGTACTGTTTCTAACATTAAAAATAATAGTGATATTACTTTAAAAGATAGACAAAAATATTTTTATTTATTAGAAAAATATAATTTAGATGAAAGTAATTGTAATTATAATAGTTATAATTCTACAAATAAAAGAATATCTTTTGATTGTAATCAGAATAATGATATTAATACTATTAAATCAACTGATAGAGATAATATTGTATTTCCTGAAAAAAAAAGAAATTGGTTTGAAAATTTTTTATTTAAAAAAAATTATAATAATATATTAGTTTTTAAATGCTTTAACTTATTTTCAAATTTAAAAAAAAATATATTTAATTTAGGATTTTGGTTTATGTTATCAGTATTTTTATGTCAAATTATATCAATACTATTTTATTTTTTAAAAGAAAAAATGAGATTTAATAGAAATTTAGAAAAAATATTTAAATATATTGATAATAAAATACCCAAATTAGACAATTATAAAAAATCAAAATTTGAAAGATTTTATTCTAAACAATATAGAGTAGATACCAATGAAGATTCAAGATTTGATAATGCTTTTATAGTAGATAAATCTATTTATGATTATAAAAAAATATTTTTTGTTCCTTATAATATTTCTTTTTATTATATTGAATAAATATTATGTATTAA
>JAEEGK010012964.1_pt1 | contig 18864 bp, 13 predicted proteins | sample 8958771 | NCBI WGS metagenome assembly JAEEGK01 (sample SAMN16246547, study PRJNA631951) | gut metagenome | biome: gut microbiome; feature: rumen; material: SC-attached | host: Bos | place: Iran: Karaj | collected 2018-10
CGGTTTATAGCGATGTTGCTCCTTTGGCATCTGTAATAAAGGATACATATAGGCAGACAAACGTTAATAGCCTATTATTCGAGATAACTCTCAGCCTTGGCAGTATCTGTAACTGTCAATCCTCTTGACTGCAAGAGACAGACAAGGTCGTGTGAGCTGGCGTACGACTTCTGGAATGGAATTCTGGTGCTCATAGTATAAAAATAAAACGACCCGCACATTTGAGCATCGTGGAGAGGCTTGGCGGGTTCTGGTGGTGCAAAGGTTGAAGTCCCTCCGCTTTTCTGACACACAGCTTGCATTATTCTGAATTCGTCGAACTCACGTTAAATAAGGTAACACCCTTTTTCCTTATCAGGAGAAGATACAAAAAAGCCCGGTGACTCATTTGTTCATCGGGCTTTTTTTGTCAATAGAAATTTACTATCTTATGAATATCTTAGCATCTGTCCAACGCGAACATTCTTGTTCTTGCCAAGACGGTTGAGCTTGCTAAGAGCCTCAACAGTGGTACCACGCTTGCGGGCAATCGAGTAGAGGGTCTCACCCTTTGCCACCTTATGATACTGCTTGGTACTGCTGCTGCGCATAGCTCTCTCAGTCTCGCGGGCTGCGGTCTCGGTATTCATGCCACTTGTGCCACGAACCATATCGGGAGTGTAGCCTCCGTTACCCACTTTGCCGCGCAGACGGTTGGCGTCGCGTGCGTCTCTTTCATAGGCACGCTTTGTGAACACGTAGTAATCGCCCGTTACATCCTGATTGCGGAAGTCGAAGAATACTGCCGGGTTGAGAGCCACGCCACACAGACGAGTCTCGAAATGCAGGTGAGAGCCCGTGCTTCTTCCGGTGTTACCACCCAGACCAATCACGTCGCCTGCCCTCACTTCCTCGTTCTCTACTACCAACTGCTTCGAGAGGTGTCCGTAGATGGTCTCCAGTCCATTATCGTGACGGATAACCACATACTTACCATATCCGGCGGGCTCGTAGCGTACGATACGCACCTTACCGTCGAATGCCGAACGGATGGTGTCGCCAATGTATACCTTCAGGTCCAATCCCTTGTGCATACGACCCCAACGCGGACCGAAGTTCGATGTTACCACGCGGCTGGGTGTAGGCATGCAGAAACGACTCAGGTTGATGGTAAACGAGTCGGGCAGAGCAGTTGCACGGTGAGCATACTGGTTGTTCCAGTCATCATACAGTTCAGCAGAAGGCGACTGGGCAAGTTCTTTAATCAGAAGTTCGCGAAGAGCCAATGTGTCTACCGTCTTCATCTTGCGGTCTACGGGCGCATGACGGGCCAGCAGATCCTGTGCCGACATAGAAGTGGCACTCATCGATAAGAGTACGGTAACAGCAATAGCTTTTATCATATTTTTTAAATTCATCATCATTGTCTTTATTGTTTGAGTTAGAAGGGCCTCAAAAGCCTCTTTTCGAAGTCCAACGAAAGCCAGAAATGCCTTCATTGAAGCAAAAATTCGGTGCAAAGGTATAAAAAAAAGTCTGAAAAAAGTGTGCGTTAACAGTTTTTATTGCGATTTTAACATAAACGAAGCTTTGTAATGCGTGCAAAATCAAGATATTGCAGCCCAGTTTATGTTAGTTTTCCTCAATTCGCGCAGACGGTTCCACAGCATTTGGTATTCAGTTTTCTGGCACGTCGGGTCGTCGTCCACAATCTTCTGAGCCTCGTCGCGTGCCATCTGCACTATCTGTCCGTCGCGTGCTATGTCTGCTATTTTCAGGTCAAAGGCCATACCGCTCTGCTGCGTCCCCTCCAGGTCGCCAGGTCCGCGCAGTTTCAGGTCGGCCTCGGCAATGCGGAACCCATCGTTGGTCTCGCACATGATGTCTATCCGCTTGCGCGTCTCAGCGCTCAGCTGCGGAGTGGTCACCAGAATGCAATAGCTCTGGTCGGCGCCGCGTCCAACTCTTCCGCGCAACTGATGAAGTTGTGACAAGCCGAAGCGCTGTGCGTCCAGAATGACCATTACTGATGCGTTGGGCACGTTCACGCCCACCTCTATCACCGTTGTGGCCACGAGAATCTGTGTCTCTCCGCTGACAAACTTCTGCATCTCGGCCTCTTTCTCTTTCGACTTCATCTTGCCGTGAACCTTGCTCAGCTTGTATTCAGGGAACACGTCCAAGAGCGCCGCGAAGCCTTCCTCCAGATTCTTCAGGTCTATCTTCTCACTCTCCTGAATCAACGGGAAAACGATGTACACCTGCCTGCCCTCGTTAATCTGCTGGCGAATGCCCTGATAGAGGCTTGTCGTCTGGTTGTCGTACTTATGGATAGTCACCACTGGCTTGCGTCCCGGCGGCAGCTCGTCTATCACGCTCACGTCCAGATCGCCGTAGATAGTCATAGCGAGCGTGCGGGGGATAGGTGTGGCTGTCATCACCAGGATATGGGGCGGATTCTCGCTCTTGCCCCACAGTTTTGCCCTTTGCGCCACACCGAAGCGGTGCTGCTCGTCGATAACCACCATCCCGAGGTTCCTAAACTGCACCCAGTCCTCGATGATAGCATGTGTGCCGACCAGAATCTGCACGCTTCCGTCAATCAGTCCCTGCAGCACAGCCTCGCGTTTCTTGCCTTTCACGATGCCCGTCAGCAGTTCTATGCGGATATTCATGCCTTGCAGGAACTCGCGAATGGTAGCCAGATGCTGCTCAGCCAAAATCTCGGTAGGTGCCATGATGCAGGCTTGGAATCCGTTGTCGAGGGCGATGAGCATCGACATCAGAGCGACCAGGGTCTTGCCCGAGCCCACGTCACCTTGCAACAGCCGGTTCATCTGCCGTCCGCTGCCCATGTCGATGCGTATTTCCCGCATAACCCTCTTCTGTGCCTCAGTCAGAGGGAAAGGCAGGTTGTTATGATAAAAGCCGTTGAACAGTTCGCCCACATGCTTGAAAATGTACCCGCGGTATTTCCGGCGGTGGTCGCTGGCGTATCTGAGTATGTTCAGCTGCACGTAGAACAGTTCCTCAAACTTCAGCCGCAACTGGGCATGCTGTACGTCCTGAAGCGACTTCGGATAGTGAATATGCCGGAAGGCTGTGTCGCGCGATACTAGCCTGAGACGGTTGGTGATGAAAGGTGGGAGCGTCTCGGGCAGCTGCGTGCTCATGTTCTCAATCATGTTCTTGGTCAGCCGCTCAATGGCCCGTGAGTTCAGGCCCGTGTTCTTCATCTTCTCCGTCGTAATATAATAGGGCTGCATGCCCATCTCCGACAGTTTCACGTCGGTGGCCTTCTCGATGTCAGGATGTGCGAACTGGTAGCGGCCGTTGTAGACCGTAGGCCTGCCGAAGACGATATACTCCACATTCACCTTGTAGTCGCGTGTGATATACTGTGCCCGGCTGAACCACACCAGGTCCACCAGTCCCGTCCCGTCGGTCATGTGGGCAACGATGCGTTTCCTGCGGTGGCCCATCTCGAATTCCTCGAAGCTCAGTATCTGTCCCTTGATTTGCACGAAGGGCATATCGCCGGTCAGTTCGCTGATGGCGTAGATCTTCGAGCGGTCCACATATTTGTACGGATAATACTCCAACAGGTCACCAAACGTGTTGATGCCCAGTTCCTTGCTCAGGAGTTCCTTTCGTCTCGGTCCGACTCCCGGCAGGTATTTGATGTCCTGGTTGAGCAGGTCGTACATGCGTATATGAGTTAAAAGTTCAAGGTTAAAAGTTCAAGGCCCCCTCCATCTCCCTCGTGGGGGAAAGTTGGAGTCGGTTCAAGGTTCAAAGTTCAAGGTTCAAGACCTGACGTCTTGCAACTCCTTGAACTCCTTACAACTCCTTGACATAGACCTCCTTCAGACTATCATCGCCTCGGCGATAGTCAGGTCGAAGGGTGTGGTAATCTTGATGTTCTCGCGGTTACCTTCCACGAGTGTGATCGCGTGGCCGTAGCTCTCCACCACCGATGCGTCGTCGGTGAAGGCGTCACAGTAAGGTTGTCGGTTGGCAGCTTTGAGCAGTTGTATGTCGAAGGTCTGTGGCGTCTGCACAAGCCGGTAGTCGCCGCGTGGCTTCGTTCCCTCGCTGACGTGTCGCAGCGTCTCCACTACTGGTACTACGGGAACCACCGCCTTTCGGGTGCGGGCCGTCTCGAAGCAGTTGGCGATGACCTCAATAGCAGGAAACGGACGCACACCGTCGTGCACGCCCACCACTCCTTCCGCATCGTCGGGAATCAAGCTCAGTCCGTTCTGTACCGAATGGAAACGGGTCTCTCCGCCGTTGGCCATCTGGTATTCCATGTCGAAATGGTATTCACGGCACAACTGCCGCCAATAGTTTTGTTGCGACTCGGGTAGCACCAGAATGATGCTCAGCGCCGGCGAATATGCCCGGAACCGCTCCAGCGTGCGCATGAGCACCGGTCTTCCGCCAACGGGCAGAAACTGCTTGGGTATGTCGGTTCCCATCCGCAGGCCCTTGCCGCCCGCCACGATAATCACATAGTCCATCTATCCCATCATTAGGTGCAGGTAGCGCATGCCCTCGGCCACCTCTCTGGCAGTCTCCTCGTCGGTGAGCATCGCCAGCAGGGTGTAGGCATACGGGAAGGCGGCTGCGGGACCCTCGCCAGTGATGATGTTTCCGTCAACCGTGCAGAGGTCGTGTGTATACTCGGCACCTGCGAGCGTCTCCTCGAAGCCCGGGTAGCAGGTGGCGCGCTTGCCAGCCAGCAGACCCAGTCCGCCCAGCACCAGCGGAGCGGCACAGATGGCCGACACCAGCTTACCCTCTATGGCCTGCGCCTTCAGCGCCTCTTTCACGCCCTCGTGCTCGTTCAGGTTCGACGCGCCCGGCATTCCGCCCGGGAGCATCAGCAGGTCGGCGTCCGTCACGTCGGCATCCTCGAACATCAGGTCTGCCTCAATCTTCACACCATGAGCAGATTCGGCAACAAGTGAGCCGGTAATGCTCACGGTCTTCACATCCACACCACCGCGACGCAGCACATCGAGCGGAATCAACGCCTCCACATCCTCGAAGCCGTTGGCCAAAAACATATAAACTTTCTTCATATTTGCACTATATTTTGTCAATTTCTTCTTTTCTTTCGTGTTTTATTCACTAAAAATCACTAATTTTGCACACATGATGCCCTTTTCGTGGGTACAAATATACAAAATGTTTGGCATTTCGCACCATTTTAGTGTGATAAAGATAACTAAAAACGTGTTTTTATGTCGTCACGGAAGTTAAGATTCGCCATTTTCGGCAATGTCTATCAGCCCAGGAAGTCGGACTCCATCCGGCAGATTCTGTCGTTCCTCTCCCGTCAGAACGCCGAGATTATGGTCGAGCGCGAGTTCTACGAGTACCTCACTACTACCCGCCATATCGACGTGCTCACCGACCAGCTCATCGAGGGCACCGGCTTTGATGCCGACTTTGCCCTGTCGCTTGGCGGCGACGGTACCTTCCTGAAAACGGCCCATTTCGTGGGCGACAAGCACATCCCTGTCGTGGGTGTCAACATGGGGCGCCTGGGCTTTCTGGCCGACGTGTCACCCGCTGAGATAGAGACCGTGCTGCAGTCCCTCTTCCGGGGCGACTACGAGGTTGAGGACCGTACTGTCATCCAGGTGGAAACCGATGGCGAGCCCCTCTCCGTGTGCCCCAAGGCCCTCAACGATATTGCCGTGCTCAAGCGCGACGACGCCTCAATGATCAGCATCCGCACCTGTGTCGACGGCGAGCATCTCGTTACCTATCAGGCTGACGGTCTCATCGTCAGCACGCCCACCGGCTCCACCGCCTACTCCCTTTCCAACGGCGGTCCTGTGCTCGTGCCCCAGACGGGCGTTCTCTGTCTTACTGCCGTAGCTCCCCACAGCCTGAACATCCGTCCGGTAGTCGTCTCCGATAGTGCTGTCATCACCCTCACCGTCGAGAGCCGCAGCCACAATTTCCTCATCGCCGTCGACGGACGTTCCGCGAAGTGCGACGAGCAGGTGCGCCTCACCATCCGCAAGGCCCCCTATAAAATATGTGTCGTGAAGCGCAGCGGGCAGAAGTTCTATTCCACCCTGCGCGAGAAGATGATGTGGGGAGTCGATGGCCGCGAGTAGGGCAGTCTCCCTCGTTTTTACAGTCGTCCCTGCTGCCCCAGATTGAAAACAACAGGCATCACAGATAGAAAAAAGAGCCGGCTCTTCTGATAGCTAAGAACTGGCACCCCAGATAGAAAAGAATGTTATAGGCATGAGACTCAAGAAAGTGTTGCATATCGAACAGAGCCGTTATTCCGCCAAAGTCATCCTCCGGTGGCTCTGGCAGGCGTGGCGCGGCAACAGGCTGCAGGCGGTCCTCAATGCCGCCATCGGACTGCTCGGTGTGGCTGTCAGCCTCGCGCAGGTGTGGGCGGTCCAGCACGCCATCGATGTGGCGTCCCACGTTGTGCCCGGCTCGCTCTATTGGGCTGTAGCCATCATGGCGTTGCTCATCCTCGCTAACTTCGGGTTGAGCGTTGGCGGCGTGTGGGTGAAGAACATCCTCGGCATCCGCGCCCAGAACCGCATGCAACAGCGGCTGCTCGACCGCATCCTGCGCTCCGAGTGGCACAGCAAGGAGACCCACCATAGCGGCGACGTGCTCAACCGCCTCGAGTTCGATGTCAGCACCGTCGTCACCTTTCTCACCGAGACCATTCCCGGCACCCTCTCTGTGCTCGCCATGTTCCTCGGTGCCTTCTTCTATCTATTCGCTATGGACAAGGTGCTCGCCCTCATCACCATCGGCATCATACCCGTGTTCGTCCTGCTCAGCAGATACTATATGACCCGCATGCGCTCGCTCAACCGCCTCGTGCGAGACAGCGACTCCAAGGTGCAGAGCGTCCTTCAGGAGACCGTCCAGAACCGCATGCTCATCAAGACGATGGAGAGCGACGACATGATGGTCGACCGCCTCGAGACTACCCAGAGCGAGCTGCGCCAGCGCGTCGTCAAGCGCACCGTCTTCTCCGTGTTCTCCCACCTCATCCTCAATTTCGGCTTCGCAATGGGCTATCTCGTCGCCTTCCTCTGGAGCGCCATCCGCATGTCGGCAGGCACCCTTACTTTCGGCGGAATGACAGCCTTCCTGCAGCTCGTCAACAGAATCCAGAATCCCGCACGCTCGCTCACCCGTCTTCTGCCCGCCTTCGTCAGCGTCTTCACAGCTGCTGAGCGGCTTATGGAGCTTGAGGAGAACCCCCTCGAGGAACAGGGCAGTCCCATCGAGATGGACGAGCCCTGCGGCATCCGTTTCAGCGACGTCACGTTTGCCTATCCCGACGCCGCCGACCAGTCCGTCATCAGCCACCTGTCGTTCGACTTCCGGCCCGGCAGCTGTACCGCCGTCCTCGGAGAGACAGGCACGGGCAAGACCACCCTCGTGCGCCTCATCCTCTCGTTGCTGCGCCCGCAGGAGGGCAAGGTCGAGATCTACGACCGCCATCACGTCCACGAGCTCGGGCCCCGTCTGCGCTGCAACCTCGTCTACGTGCCACAGGGCAACACCCTCATGAGCGGCACCATCCGCGACAACTTGCGCCTGGGCAAGCTCGATGCCACCGACGAGGAGATGCGCCGCGCCCTGCGACTGTCGTGCGCCGAGTTTGTCAACGATCTGCCCGAGGGACTCGACAGCCAATGTTCCGAGGCGGGAGGCGGACTCAGCGAGGGACAAGCCCAGCGCATCAGCATCGCCCGCGCCCTTTTGCGCAACCGCGGCATTATGCTCTTCGACGAGTCCACCAGCGCCCTCGATCCTGAGACCGAGCATCAGCTGCTCCACAATCTGCTGCAAGACCACGATAAGACCATCATCTTCGTCACCCACCGGCCCGCCGTCGTCGACTATTGCGACCAGGTGCTCGACCTCAGCATGCCGTAATCCATCCGCCCTTATCTGTAAACAATACCTAAATGGAAGAGTCGTTCGATTCGTTGTTTCGTCAGTTCTATGCTCCGATGGTGCTCTATGCAGACAGCCGTCTGAACAATCGTGAGCAGGCAGAGGATGTCGTTCAGGAAGTCTTCAGCAAACTGTTGGAATCTGACTTCTCGATAGCTGACACACAGAAGATACGCAATTATCTCTTTGCGGTATTGAAAAACAAAATTATTGACATTTTTCGCTACAATCAGCGTCATCAGCGAGGCGAGTTACTAGATTCTCCGTCGGATGAGTCAATAGAGGAAAGTATATTTGAGCTTGAACTCTACGAACGACTCTACGAGGAGGTAAAAACGCTTCCGGTAAAGATTTCTGAGGCCATGCAACTGCGTATGCAGGGATACGACGATCATGAGATTGCTGAAATGCAAAACATTAATTATAATACGGTGCGCAGCCGTATCCATAAAGGCATTGAATTGTTGCGGGGAAAATTTGACAAAAATCTGCTTTATTCCATTTTTTTATAAAAAAAGTGCATTTTTTTTAATCAAAAAGACTTCTTTTTTCGTCCTTAGGTTAAAAGAAGCACAAAAATGGATATAAAAACTATCATATTAAAGTCTATCTATGGCCAACTGACGGCTGAGGAAAAACAGTTTCTCGACCGATGGCTGGCTGTTGACAACCACCAGCAACTTTATGAGCGTATTCGCACGAATATTATCAAAATGCAAGCCGTCGAACATCTGGCAGCTATTGATGTGGAGCGCGCCTTGAAGAATGTCAAGTTAGGGGATAACAGAAGAAAGGAAATTGATAAGCCTGATCACTCTCACGATAGAGACTCAAACTCGAAGAATGCGCATACCTCTCGGTTTGCAATCCTCAATTCTCATCTCTACCGAGTCGCCGCCGTACTCGTTCTGCTCATTGTGGGTGGCACATTCTGGTATCGTGAGCATACGCGTGTCACACCGCCAACCATCAGCGAGGAAGTACAGACGGCCATGCAGTTGAGCCGCAAGAGTGGGCGTGCTGCAGCCAAGGTGGAAGCTGTTAATAACCAACAGTCGTCACCTGTCACACAGGAAGTGCGCCAACTTTATCATGTTGACGAGCAGTTTGCCGAGCAATTGGCCGAGGCCAAGCGCATCACTACCTATCAGGATAAGGAATACTGGGTAACGTTGGAAGACGGTACGCTTGTTCACCTTAATTATAATAGTCGCCTGATTTATCCCGAGAAGTTCGGCGACCGCCGCGATGTAATTCTTGATGGTGAGGCCTATTTTATGGTCGCCAAGGACAAGAGTCGGCAGTTTGTGGTGCATACGCCAAAGGGAGACGTGAAGGTATATGGCACTGAGTTCGTGGTGAATACGGGAACCAGTACTGAGAATGGGAACGATAACAAAGAGTTGACAGTTGTTCTTGTCAAGGGTTCTGTGAGCTTTACTCCCACAGATGGGCGTGAGAAGATGCTCACGCCCGGTCAAGAATTATCAATTGTCAATTCCCAGTTGAACGTCTCAGAAGTCGACACTGCGCCCTTTGTGGCATGGAATGAGGGAGAGTTTGTCTTTAGTGATTGGACTTTGGAGCGCATCATGAGTGTCATTGCCCGTTGGTATGGATTAGACGTGGAGTTTGCGAACAAGGATTTAGGAAATCATAAATTCTCCGGTTCATTGAGTCGTTATGAAGATCTCAAGCCGACACTCGAAACAATCGAAATGGTTACGGGAATGCGTCTGAATGTAAATAATCAAAAATTATATATTAACCTAAACAAGTAATTTATGATGCAAACAAAACATCAAAAGCGATTCATCGGCTTGTTGTTGCTGATGACAGTCATGTTGCTGATGCCAGGTAAAGCCCTCGCATCCATGCCTGCCGACACCAAAATGAGCATAGATGTTAAATCGACATCTGTAGAACAAGTGCTGAACGAAATCCATCGTAAAGCAAAGATAGACTTTTTCTACGATGCTAATCTGGCTAAAAACTGGCCAAAGATCACGCTGCGTGCCGTGAATAAGACAGCAGAGGAAATCATCGGTCAAGTGGCAAATCTTATTAATTGTACTTACAGCGTGAAGGGCAATATCGTGACAATCTTTCAGAAGCAACTAAGTGGTCGCGAACGTACAGTAAAAGGTTATGTACGAGATGAGGATGGAGAATTGCTTGTCGGAGTACCTGTCTGTATCGGTGAAACACGTGTTTGTACGGTTACGGATGCTGACGGATTCTACACTTTTAAGATTCCTGTTGAGACCACAACCCTGAAATTCTCCTATGTGGGACTTTCCAATGAGTATGTACAGATTGCTCAAGGTTACAGTGATGTTACCCGTGATGTAGTGATGCGTGCTGACACACAGATAAAGGAAGTGGTGGTCAACGGTTATTATTCACAAGCAAAGAACAGTTTTACCGGTGCTGCCAAAACATATGACAAAGAACAGTTATTGGCAGGTTCTAATCAGAATATCCTTACGGCTCTGCAAAACGTGGATCCCTCATTTGTAAAAATCGAGAACAACAGCATGGGTAGTGACCCGAATAGTGTACCGGACTTCCAGATTCGCGGTTCAGGCAGCATCACGGGCATGAGCGACACTTACAAGGGTAACCCCAATATGCCTATATTCATCGTTGATGGCTTTGAGACATCGGCCGAGAAGGTGTTCGATATGGATCCTTACCGTGTTGAAACCATCACGCTGCTGAAAGATGCTGCTGCCACCGCTGTCTATGGCTCACGTGCTGCCAATGGCGTGGTGGTCATCACCACAACGATGCCTAAGACAGGTAAGATGGAGGTGAGCTACAATGCTGACGTAACTTTCTATATACCCGACCTGAGTGCTTATAACCTCTGTACACCTGAGCAGAAACTGGAGTTGGAAAAAATGGCTGGTCTATACGATGTCAGCTATCGCAAAATGTATAGCCAAGACAAAACCAGCGACCAATTATACTGCGACATGTCATACAATCATCGATTGAGAAACATACTAGAAGGTGTGAACACCGACTGGCTAGCGCAACCACTCGACCAGGTCGCTATTGGACATAAGCATTCTGTCCGCCTTGAAGGAGGTTCTGACAATTTCCGCTATGCAATGGACTTGAATTATAACAACACACCAGGTGTGATGAAAAAGTCGGGACGCAAGCGTATGGGTATCGGATTGGAGTTACAATATATCTACAATAATATCACCTTCCGTGATCAACTTACATATTCAAACGTCACTTCAAATAATAGTCCTTACGGTTCTTTCAGCAGCTATGCCATGCTGAATCCTTATCTTAGATTTAAGAACGAGGACGGATCATATATCTATCAAGTGGATATTGATGACCGTTTCCCATCCTATCGTGACCCAGTACACAACCCGTTGTATAATAGTACACTAAACACTATTGATCAAACGGCCTACAATGATATGACAAACCTCTTTGGTATCGATTGGCATATTTTGGAAGGATTGAGGTTGAAAGGAAATTTCTCGTTTACTGTCCAAAATACTTCAAATGATATTTTCAAACCCGGTCGCCACACCGATTTTGCTGCCTTTACCGGTGACAATTTTGATCGAAGAGGCTCCTATACGGCATCACGCGGAGATGTGTTCAATTATGATGGTTCGTTGGTGCTCAGTTTTTTCCGGCAGATAGGTGTGCATGTTCTTAATGCGAATGCTGGTTGGAATATTCAACAGCATAAGTCAAAGGAGTTTACGGTTGTAGCCGAAGGATTCCCTAACGACAATCTCGACTATATTAGCTTTGCAAATCAGTACCAACAGGCTGGTGCACCCTCAGGTGACGAATATACTTCACGCCTTGTTGGTTTTCTTGGAAATATTAACTACAGTTTCGATGAACGCTACTTAATAGACCTCTCTTTCCGTGAGGATGCATCTTCACGTTTCGGATCTGATAGTCGATGGGCACCGTTTTGGTCTGCAGGACTCGGATGGAACCTCCACAAGGAGCATTTCATGAAAGATGCGAAATGGCTGAATGAGTTAAAGCTGCGTGCTACCTATGGACTTACCGGTTCACAGGAGTATGATCCTTATCAGGCCATCACCACTTATCAGTATCTTACCGGCCAGCGCTATCACTATGGTGTGGGCGCCAAGCTGCTCGCCATGGGAAATGAGGAACTGACATGGCAGCGTACCAACGAGAAAAACTTTGGTGTTGACCTTGCACTGTTCAACAACCGTTTTGAGTTGTCGTACGACTACTATATCAAGACTTCCAAAGATGTGCTTACCGCAGTGACTCTGCCGCCATCACTCGGTTTTACCACTTATATGGCAAACCTCGGCGAGGTGGAGAATAAGGGATGGGAGCTCAGCGCCCGTGCCGTATTGCTGAAGAGTAATACCCATAAGCTGCACTGGAGCGTTTTCGGAAGTATGATCCATAACAAAAATAAGCTGCTGAAAATATCCAATGCTCTGAGAGCATATAACGATACTCAGGATGCTGTCATTACTGATGGCAAAAAAGAAGATCATGTTAGTGTACCCAAGGTACGTTTCGTTGAAGGCGAAAGTATTAATTCTATATGGGTAAACGAGTCATTGGGAATCGACCCGCTGACAGGTCGTGAGCTCTTCCTCACCAAAGACGGAAGAATAGTGAGTGACTGGTCGGCTAAGAACTACGTCATCGGTGGTTGCACAGACCCCAAGGTAGAAGGCACATTCGGCACGCTGTTTTCATGGAAGGGTCTGCAGTTGAGTGCCACTTTCCGTTATCGAATGGGTGGACAGATGTACAACCAGACACTTGTTGACAAAGTGCAGGATATTGACCCACGTTACAATGCTGATGCCCGTGCACTGACTGCTCGCTGGCAAAAGCCCGGTGATATTGTTCGTTTTGCAGCTTTTGCCCGTGACCCCGTTGTAGGTGTCCTTGATCTCCAAGTTGCAACACGCCCTACTTCACGTTTTATTGAAGATTATAACTATTTGGAAATGAGCACTCTGAATCTCTCGTACGAGTTCGATAACAAGAACCTTAAGCGGTATGGCATACAGCGATTGAAACTGCTGTTCTATATGAATGATGTGTTTCATACTTCCACTGTCAAGATAGAACGTGGTACCAACTATCCATATGCACGTAACTTCAGTCTTGGCCTGCAAGTAAGGTTCTAAGGAAAGGTAAAAAAAATGAGGAATTAGTAATTAAGAAAGATTATGAAAAGAGAATATATAGAAAAGGTGAGGAAAATAGAGATAAGCTTTATGTCCTTTTGCCTTTTAGCCCTATTAACAGTGCTTGTTTCTTGTGAGGACTGGCTTGATGTACGTCCCAAGTCACAAGTGAAAGAAGAGATCTTCTTCGAAAGTGAAGATGGTTTCCGTGATGCTACCCTTGGCATCTATACTATTATGAGTAGCACGAGTCTCTATGGTGGCGAGGCAACAATGGCATTTTTAGATGTATTAGCACAACAGTATTCTTCTGTTGGGCAGAACTATAAACAGGCGATGCAATATAACTATGCTGATGATGGCTGCAAAACTCGTTTCGACAGAATGTGGACTACAGCTTACAACGGTGTGGCCAATTGCAACTATATTCTGAAAAACTTACAAGAAAAAGGACGCGTGATGCCCGACAGCTTGCGTCGTTTGGTACAAGGAGAGACAATGGCTGCACGCACCTATTTGCTATTCGACATGATTCGTGCTTATGCCCCTTCTTACAAAACGGGCATGGATAGCTTGGCGGTACCCTTGGTACGCGAGGTTACAAACAGCCCAGTTACACCAACTACTGTGTCGGCATCTCTCGATGTGTTGATAAACGATCTGGAGGAGGCACGTGAACTAGTGAAAGACATTGATCCATTGGGACCGGCAAAAACCACCTACTCAGAACTGCCAGAGAGTCAATATTGGGCAGACGATTATTTAGCTGATGATGGTTTTTGGCTCTTTCGAACATCACGATTCAATTACTATGGCATGACAGCTCTACTGGCTCGTATTTGTTTATATAAGGAAGATATGAGCAGAGCGCTGCTTTATGCACAAGAGGTGATCAACAGTGGAAAGTTTGAGCTAATTAACGACAAAATCATGACAGATGAACAACTAAGTTTTCCCTCTGTTGCAGAGTGTATGGCACATCATGAATATATCACATCATTATACATTTACGACTTGAAGAGGAGTCACAATGATCTCTATTATCTCGATTCACAGGCAGCACTCACCATCAGTAATGACCGAAAGACCGAGATATTTGGTGGATATGGTCTCGATTTCGACTTTCGTGTCAAGCGGCTATTCTCGATTCCGAGTGGAAATGCCAAGGAATATATCAATAAGTATATGACTGGAACACAGATCCCCTTATTGAAGCTGGGCGAGATGTATTTAATAGCAGCCGAGGCTTCTGGCGATATTGAATATCTAAAAACTTTCCGTCGTATGCGTGGATATAATAGCAACCCCCTCCCTGATGGTGAAGACCTCATAGCTGAATTGCAAAAAGAGTATCAACGGGAGTTTATAGGGGAAGGACAACTTTTTTTCTATTACAAACGTAGAAATATTTATCAGATTCCCAACACCCTTGTACCTACTACGCAGGATATCTATGTTTTCCCTCTGCCCGATCAGGAGATAGAGTTCGGATATAGCAACAGCAACTAATTGTTTATCATTAAATATGCAACCATTATGAGATTAATAAAAAACATATATACAATTATCGAGGTGGCAGCCATCTTACTTGCAGTCAACCTTATATATTCGTGTGAAGAGAATGATCCCAAAGGATTCAATGGTGAAGATGCAGTCTATTTCCAAACTGATGCCAACAATTGGGCAATTACTAATGACAGCATCAATTATTCTTTTGCTGGGAAAAATGTAGATACTGCTGTGGTGAACTTATTGGTCGATTTGATGGGAAATCCTTCAGATCACGATCGCATGGTGAAAATCCACATTAACGAAAGCCTTAGCACTGCCCAAGCGGGTGTTCACTATGAACCATTGAAAACAGAATATATACTGAATGCGGGCGAAATGCAGACCGTGATACCTATCGTTGTATATAACAAAGATCCTCAGCTTGAGCAGAAAGCTGTGGTGCTCTCCATTGCCCTGGATGAGACTAATGAACTGAAACTGGGCATCACTAACCGTACACAGGTATTTTTGCTCATCTCCAATATCTTGATGCAACCTACCTATTGGAAAGACAGCCGTTTGGACAATCAGTTCGGACCCTACACCCGTGGCAAGCACGAACTCATTATCAAGTTGCTTGGCAGAGATTTTCCTGCAACAGCCGCAGAATATAAAGCCGAGTCGACTTATTGGAAGAATGCTCGTTCTTACATAAACAACTATCTTAAGGATAATTATCCAGTTACGGATCGCGAAGGCAATGTAATAGAGCCTTGGCAATAAAATAGATAAAATATTTTAGACAGAAGACTATGATAAAAAGGATATTTTTTACAGCTGTATCGTTCTTTGTGATACTCTCCATGTTCATTGGCATTGCCTCATGTGCTGGTGATGACGGTAACTACGATTACGTACAGACCAACGAAGTGAGCATTTCTGGCATGGAAAGCAGCTACAATGTAGAGCAGTTTGCCAACTTGATAATAAACCCCAATCTGATATCATCTGGCAATTTTGATGTGAACGACTATGAGTATCTTTGGTACATCTATATGATTAAAGGAACTGATGATCCAGATACACTCTCACACGAGCGTAACCTAAATGCGGTTATTAATGGGTCTCCAGGTGAATACAATCTTGTCTATCAGGTTAAAGACAAACAGACAGGCTTGTTCTATATGCAGTGCAGCAATGTACATGTGGTGAATTCATTTTCAAAAGGATTGGCTGTGCTGAGTAATGTAGATGGATATGCCAATGTGGCCTTTATTAACGTGATTGATAAAGTAATAGAGAATATCTTTGAAAGTGTCAATGGTTATAAAGCAGGACGCAATGCCAAAGGAATTTTCTATTCTGGGAATGAAGGCGTGCAAAAGATGATAGTCATCTCCACGGATGAAGGAAGTATTGCCTGTGATCCCATTGATTTCCGTATGATGATGGATTATAGCGATATGTTCTTTTTCCCCAGTAAGCCAGGTGTTATGGAATGCCTGTGCAAGAATAAGTGGGGAATGGATGAGGTTGCCATTGTTGACGGAGGTGTATTCGTAAGATCAATAATGTTTACTGATAGTAGATTCCCTAAGTTTGAAACCAAGATAGGTGGGGCTTACAAGATTGCCCCCTTCTCTTTTTACGAAGACAACGATAAGTATTTCTATGATGAATTGTCACGCAGTTTTTTGTACTACAATTATAGCAAGTTGTCACCAATTATGGCTTCCGATAGTCCCCTGTTCAATCCTGCCGACATGAAGATGGACATGCTCTGGGGGCGCAATTTCGTGTTATCAAATGAGAGCTGCATACGCGCCGTGATGCAAGACAATAGTGGTAACCGTTTCTTGATAGGTGGTGTGAAAGACTTATCCTATGATTACGTAACTTACGAGTCGTTCCATCGTATCCTCCCAACTCATAAGCAGGCACTTACACAAGAGGGTGCTTCTCAAGCTACATGTTTTGCTATCGGCATCAATGAGCCAAACTTTCTCTACTATGCTTACGGTAGCAAGATTGTTTGTGTAAGTGCCAATACGGGCAACATTATATCTTCTTATACAATGCCACAGAAAGTAGACTATATGGAGTTCAACTATAATGACCAAACCGAGATTCTCTATGTGGCCGTGAGCGATGGTAGCGATAAGGCTAATAGTGGTTCTGTTTATTTCTTGGAGGCAGCTGCAGATGGAACGCTAAAAGAGGTGAAAAGTTTCAAGAACATCTGCGGGAAAGTGGTAGATTTTGAATGTAAATAACAGGATTTATGAAAAAAATAATTTTTATTTGTTTGGCAGCCGTGACTGTATATATGAATACGGCTGCCCAAGGCATTAACTTCATTGAAGGAAAGCCCTTTGCAGAGGTTAAAGCTTTGGCAAAAGCAGAAGGAAAACTAATATTCGTGGATTGCTATACCTCATGGTGTGGTCCATGTAAGATGATGGCCACCAAGGAGTTCGTAAAGAAAGAGGCTGGTGACTATTTTAACAATAAGTTTGTTAACTACAAAATTGACATGGAGAAAGACGAAGGTCCGGAAATAGGTAAGCAATACAATGTCAGTGCCTTTCCTACCTTTTTAATTTTAGAATCAAATGGTGATCTTCGTGGACGCGCTGTAGGTGCTGCTAACATTACAGATTTTATAAAGAAAATAGAAGATGTGCTCAACAATGAAAAGGGTTTTCTTTGGTATCAGAAAAAGTTCAACGAAGGTGAACGCAATGATAGTTTCTTGATGGATTACGCGAAGATACTTAAGGATATTCATATGAGTGAGGAGCTCAAGAATGTGACTACCATACTGTTGAAAAGAAAAAGCAGCCATGAGATTGCAGCTAATAAAAAGTTGTATTCTGCCTTTGCTGATGGTGGTTTTACCCCCAATGACGATATCTTCCTCGCTGTATACAAAGAGCGTCAGACCGTTGAGGAGAATCAGGGTGAAAGGGCTGTAAGAATACTCGATGCATTATGGAGTCAGCATGCTCTTGATTGCCTGAAGTTCGATGGCATGACATATCTGGGTTTCGACGAAGAAGCTCATGAAGCATACAAACAGAAAATGATTGAATATGGTGTGCCTGGTGCCGACGATATCGTTAAAACCATCCTTCGCACCAAAGCTAAATGTGCCAATGATTATCCTACTATCTATCAGTATATTACAGAAGAAATGAAGAAGACGGATAAGATTGATGACTATTTTCTCATTAATGATATGCAGCAACTTGTTTTAGAAAATAAGAGCAACAAAAAGGCCATGAAAGGTATTATCAAGTATGCTAAGCAGCGCATTACACAATTGAAAAAGATTGATACGAGTAAAGAACGTGAGATAGAATATAATGGAAAGAAATTTACTAATACCTCCTACCTAATTGATCAGTATCAAAACATTATCCGTCAAGTTTCCCAATACTGAAACTGTCAATAGCGGACGCAGGATAATAATAACAAAAAAGGAAATATCATCAGTCTGAATGCTCCCCGCCCCAGTGATCCCAAGATCATCGAGTGGATAGAGGGAAATCTGAAATAAACCGTGTTGGGGACAGGCCTGCAAATGCAAGACTTGCCCCCAACCTTCACGGCGAAGCCGTAAACCCTAAACTAATAGTTGTTGTGATTCCCTAAAAAAGCTAATCATGTAACCCAATTCCTTTTTGAAAACGTCTACAGAATAAACAGAAATAATTATAGAATGAAACCATTTATTTTCAGTATGTTTATGATGCTTGCTGGTTTGCAGGCATCCGCTGAAGACACCACATTACATATTAAAACACAATTGGAAGGAGTTGGGGATACCTTAGAGGTCAAGATAGATGATATGCTGATTCCCTATATAGGTAGTGCCGGAGTGTTCGACTTTGATTTTCCTCTCGACGAGGCTACTTATATCACGATTGCCACTCCTGCAACCTTCCGAGGTGAGGAGTTACAGTATGCAAATCTGCCCGCTGTTCCTGGAGAAACGGTGGAGATAAAGGGTTCGTTAACCAATGGATATACCATCTCAGGCAGTCGTTTCTATCAGGATCTGAATACCATTTACAACGAGATAGATCAGGCCATGTTACCTTTTAATCAGTTGAAGATGGAGCTCAATCAGCAGGCTGCCGCAGGTGCCAACCAGGATTCCATCATGCAAATATATAATGAATGGGAACCTGAGATGCAGAAACAACAGGATGAGGCTTTGCTTGACATCGTCCGTCGCCATGCAGACAGT
>JAEEGK010012970.1_pt1 | contig 18851 bp, 5 predicted proteins | sample 8958771 | NCBI WGS metagenome assembly JAEEGK01 (sample SAMN16246547, study PRJNA631951) | gut metagenome | biome: gut microbiome; feature: rumen; material: SC-attached | host: Bos | place: Iran: Karaj | collected 2018-10
CTCTTAGACTACAACCTGAGCACAGACAGAATCAACGAAATCATCAGCTCACTTCCTACTGTTATCAAGACAGGTGTTCAGGCAGACTGGGATGCTCTTGTTGCTTCTGGTGAGAAGATTGCCGGTGATGGTATCGATATCTCTATTCTCTTCACAGGTATTGGTGAGAATGGCAACTTCGAAGGCTGGACAACTACTAAGGGTAGCATTTCTGTACAGAATAGTGTAGCAGAAATCTATAACAACACTCCATTCAAGGCAAGCAAGGTTATTGAAAAATTGCCAAAGGGTAAATATACAGTAGCTACTAAGGGCTTCTATCGTATCAGTAATAATGATGCAAACATCGATGCTTACGAAGGTGGTGGTACTACAGGTGCTTATGTATTTGCAGGTGCTTCTAAGGCTGACATGCAGAATGTTGCTTCTGTAACATTTGATACATCAGATGCATACACCGGTCTTGCAGCTGCAGGTAGTGTATTTGTAATCAACAATCGTGAAGGTGCTTCAAAGATCTTCAACGATCCAGACTATGCTGATAACTACAACGCATCTGCTGCTACAGTTCTTACTAAGGAAGGCGACTTCACTTTTGGTGTAACTGCTGACCAGATGGAAGATGCTAACTGGGTAACTTGGTATCAGTTCTCAATCTGTTACAATGGTTCTGATATAAGCGACCTCCACAACGAACTCGCAGGTGCTATTGAAACACTCAATACTGATGCTGAGGCTCTCAACAGCTATGCAGGCGACTATACGGATGACATCACATCTCCTGTTGCTTCAGTAATTGCTGAAGTTTACAACGATGCTCTTGGCTTGGTTGACGACGCAGAAGGCATTAACGATTCAAGCGAAGACGAAGAAGTACTTATTAAGGCTATCGATGATGTTAATGATGGTATTAAGAAGGTAGCAGAGATTCAGAAATCCGCAAATGAAAATGTTGAGGCAGTTACTAAGTGCCGCGATGCTCGCACAGCTCTCGATGACTTCATGAACAATGAAATGACTGATTACAATCCATCTCAAGAAGCTATTAATGCTGCTACAACTCTGTTGAATCAAGATGCTACAGATGATGCTATCTCAGCTCTTACTACAGAAGAGGTTAATGCTCTCACAGTTAGTCTCCAGGATGCTATTGCAGCTCTGAAGGTTCCAGGTGGTGCTCAGGATGCTTCTGATGCCAATCCAGTAGATATGACTGCTGTTATTGCAAATGCAGATATCGAACAGGGTGCTACAGTTGCTTGGCAGTACACTAAGAATGGCGGAAACGGTCCTGCTCTCGCATCAGGTATCGAAGGTCAGTCAATCGAATTCTGGAACGGCGACCCAGCAAGCCTCCAGTTCAACATCTGGCAGAACATCTCAGTTCTCCCAGTTGGTACTTACCAGCTCACAGCTCAGGCTTCTAACTCACTCAATGGTCAGGCAGACCCAGAGAACCCAGGTCGTGCATTCCTCTATGCAGCTACATACACAGAAGAGAGCGACACTACTTACTTCTCTTCTGACCCAGTTGCTGTTCAGGAAGAGACTTGTACAGAAAAGTACGATACTTACTCTGTATTCTTCACAGTAAACGAAGGTGAGACAGTAACTATCGGTTTCCAGACTTCTGGTAAGATGACTGCTCGTTGGTTCGTATGTGATAACTTCACTCTCACTTACTTCGGTGGTGAAAGCCAGAAGGAAATCTCTGGCAACCCAATGGAGGTTGAAGGTGTTGAAGCTGCTGCTGAGGCTGAAATCGTAGCTATCTACACAGCTTCTGGTACTCCAGTTGCTCAGCTCCAGAAGGGTCTGAACATTGTGAAGTACGCTAACGGCACAGTTAAGAAGCTCTTCGTGAAGTAATATCGATTCTCACACATATTCTATATTAGGCGCAAGGCTTTCCAGCCCTGCGCCTTTTCTTTTATTCATATACATCGGAAACAATAATTGGATAGTTTCTTCTTATTGCCTGTGGCAATACTTCCAACAATAATTACAAATAATTCCCAATAATTTGCCCCAATAATTTATTTGTTTTTTGTTTTCGAGTTAAAGTTGTTCTTAGTGTAATTTTTTATTGAATAATTATTGTCAATTATTTGTAATTATTGTTCCATCCAATCACCGCCAGGTGATAAACCAAGAATCAATTATTGTTTTTTCTTATTGCCTGTGGCAATATCTGCCAACAATAATTACAAATAATTCCCAATAATCTGACCCAATAATTTATTTGTTTTTTGTTTTCGAGTTAAAGTTGTTTCTTTATGGAAAATTCAGCGCTTTTCTTTCCCCTCATCCACCAATTTGTTTTACCTTTGCAGTCGAAAACAATAATTTGACCCAATAATATTTTATGGTTACTCAGGTTGAATATGATAGGATGTACGAACTTGTAGGTGTTGCTATGGAAGTTTATAACGAAATGGGCAGAGGACTTGAAGAGGCATTGTATCAAGAAGCAATGGAGATAGAGATGAGTGAAAGAGGTATTCCTTTCGAACGGGAAAAGGTACTTCATGCATACTATAAGGGTCGTGAGATGAAGAAGAAGTACATAGCTGATTTCTATTCTCAAGGTGTAATCATTGAGTTTAAGTCTGCAAGTAGTATCACTCAAGATCATAGGGCTCAATTATTCAATTATCTGCGTCTGACTAAGTTAAAGATGGGACTTCTGGTTAATTTTGGAGAGGATCATTTTCATGCTGAGCGATACATTTACAATAATATTAATGATAAGTTCGAACTAATCAATAAATCAAATGTTGCGTTGTTTGTTGCTCGAAGCGGGAATCAATAATTATTGAACAATTATTGTCAATTATTTGTAATTATTGTTCCATCCATCACCGCCAGGTGATAAAATCAAGAGACTGATTATTGTTTCTCTTATTGCCTGTGGCAATATCTGCCAACAATAATTCCAAATAATTACCAATAATTTGACCCAATAATATTATATTTGCATGATGTTAATACAGGTGATATAGTTGTGGTAAAACTTCGTTGGAATCAATAATTATTGCACAATTATTGTCAATTATTTGTAATTATTGTTCCATCCAATCACCGCCAGGTGATAAACCTAGAATCAATTATTGTAGAACAAGACATTATATAAAATTATTGTAGTTATGGCGAGCTTAAAATCTCTTGCGAAGGATACGGCGATATATGGAATGTCGTCAATTATTGGCAGATTCTTGAACTATCTGTTGGTGCCACTATACACACATGTGATTGCTGCAGCAAACGGCGGATATGGTGTTGTTACAAACCTGTATGCATTCGTGGCACTTGTGCTTGTCATACTCACCTTCGGAATGGAAACCACCTTCTTCCGCTTTGCCAACAAAGAAGGAGAAGACTACCATACAGTATTCTCGACAGCTATGGCTGTGATAGCTACTCTGGTTACTGTATTTCTCTCCGGAATATTCATTTTCTCCGATGAAATCGCACAAGCCATAGGTCAGGGAGGTCATGCAGAATACATGCAGATTATGGCAGTTTGTGTGGCAATAGATGCCTTGCAAGCCATTCCGTTCTCCTTCCTCCGATTCCGTCAGCAGGCGATAAAATTCGCCACTCTGAAGATGCTCTTCATCATCCTGAACATCGGACTCAACATCTTGTTCTTCGTCACTTTGGGCAAGACAGATGTATATTATGTATTCTTCCTCAACCTCGTTTGTACATCGTTTATCACCCTGTTCTTCATCCCTGAGTTCATACATATCCATTGGAAGGTGGACTTCAAACTCTTGCTCCGCATGCTTTCCTACTCATGGCCTATATTGATTCTGGGTATTGCAGGCATTCTGAACCAGGCATTCGATAAGATTATCTTCCTTTGGGCATACACCTATACTGGTGCTCACGACTCTTCTGAGGCAACTGTCGAACTGGGCATCTATGGTGCCTGTGTGAAGATAGCTATGATTATGGCAATGATTACTCAGGCATTCCGTTATGCATACGAACCCATCGTGTTTGCGAAGTCGAAAGATCGCGATTCCAAGGAGTATTATGCTCAGGCAATGAAGTACTTCATCATCTTCACTCTCTTTGCCTTCCTCTGCGTCATTGGTTATATGGACCTCTTGAAGAACATTATCGGCACGGACTATCATGCAGGTCTTCGTACAGTACCTATTGTGATGGCAGCAGAAATAATGATGGGTATCTACTTCAACCTCTCGTTCTGGTATAAGCTCATAGACCGTACCATCTGGGGAGCCTGGTTCTCCCTTGTAGGCTGTTCTGTGCTTATCGCTGTCAATATCTACTTCATTCCTCAGTATGGTTATATGGCTTGTGCTTGGGCAGGTTTTGCGGGATATGCCACTAGCATGACTCTTAGTTATATTGTCGGACAGGCAAAGAATCCTATCAATTATCCGATGAAATCGATATTCCTTTATTTCTTCCTTGCCGGACTCTTCTTCGTAGCCATGCAGTATGTGCCACAGGAATGGAATATCTTCCTTCGTCTCGGAGCTAATTCTCTGCTTATCCTCATCTACCTCCTCGTAGTTATCTTCAAGGAGAATCTCCTCCATTTGCATCGGAAACAATAATCCTTTTCTTTTTTATCAAGAATTAGAGAATTAGAGAATTGGTGTTTTTGCGAGACAAAAACATTCTATTGATTCTTTTCAATTCAATGTTGCAATTATAATCTTAGGTGAGAAGAGTTCTCTAATTCTCTAATTCTTGAAAGAAATTAAACTGAGAAATTTATTTTTCTTGCCTATATATTCTATGTTCATAACTTGTGAACATAAGTTCATAAGTCATGAACACAAGTTCATAAGCCGTGAACATAAGTTCATAACTTATGAACATAGAATTCTTCTCGATGAAAAAGAAAATTCATGGCGATAAGAATAATTATTGGTACAATTATTGGTAATTATTTGTAATTATTGTTGGTGAAATATTGCGCCAAGCAATAAGTATAAAAGCTCTCATCCAAATATTTTAAAAAAGCATTCAATTGTTGTCTATACTGTTTTTGTTAAAAATTCTATCAAATGCTCGTGCGGGAGAGATGCATTTTTGCTATGCTTTTGCAGCAAATCGGGTCGCAAACTATTAAAAAGTGTTAAGAGTTCGAATTTTTCTATTAAAATGTGTGCTTACTAGGGTCGGTTTGATTTACATTTGTGTCCCAATTGTTCTGCGCGCGTATAATATAAATAATGTATATGCGTACACAAGAGGGAAGGACGATGAAAAACAAACTAAATATAAACAAACATTTTTTAATTAACCTATTTATTAACCTTTTAAACAAACAAAGTATGAGAAAATTTATCTTTTCTTTGAAGTCCCTTGCGATGACATTGGCTCTCGTGGTCGGTGGTAGTGCATGGGCACAGATTGCTTCTCTTCCGTTTGTTGCTGACTTTAGTTCAGGCGAAGTCGCTCCGTTTACCGGGGGTAGTGCTGCTTTTGTGGCTACTACTTACGAAGAATCGGCAAAGGTAATCGCTGCGAACAATGGTGAGTCGTATGCACAGTTTGCTACACCTTACGCAATCGGCAACATGGAAGAAGTGACTGTTTCGTTCCAGATGCTCAACGGTTGGTTGAGTGGTGGAGCAAGCAACAAGTTTTCCATTCTGAACTCTGAAGGAGTGGCACTTGCAAGCATTTCTTACAACAATAACAGTTGTAACATTAACGAAGTGCTCATCGACAACTCAATGGTTGATGACTTTGCTGCTTTCAATGGCCAGAGTTCTGCTGGTGCCAAGGGCGCTAATGGTTATGGCAACGGTAAGGGTCAGGGTTTCAAGATCAACACAGCAGAAACCAAGTACAATGCTGAAGTAACCATCAAGATTAACTCTTTTGGCGGTATTTCAGTTAGCATTGTAGGTGGCAAGAACAACAATGACGTTACCTACAGTCGTGCTGCTCAACCTGGTACTAAGCTGAATCTTGACAAGGTTGTCATTTCAAATGCCAGCAACAATGGTGACCGTGCTACAGGCTACTATGGTCTGAAGATTGAAAGCAAGAGTATGATTAAGTACTCTAACGATTACTCTAACGAAGTTGTTACTTGGACAACTGCTACAGGTGGCCGTTTCACTCCAATCATTCAAGACGGCTATCTCACAGTAACTCAGGATCAGCGTAACAACAATGGTACTACCATTACTTCTACTGAAACTGAAGGTAAGGTAGCTGCTGGTGAAAGCTTCACTATGTCTTTCGATGTAAAGCTTGGTGCTTCTACCAACCAGACTGCTACGGCTTTCAACATCTACGATGCAGCAAACTCAGCTGCAATCCTCTCTTTTGCAGAAGGCGCAACGTACGCTACTGCATGGACTATCAATGGCGGCACTCAGACAGCTACTGTATCAGCTGGTGGTAATAAGGGCATTGATGAGCTCAGTTGGATTTCTGTTAAGGTTACATCTATCGCAGGCGGTAAGACATATCTTACTCTCAAGGATGCAGAGGGCACTATTATCGACGGATTCGACAAGAAGGACATCCCAACTCTTTCTGAGACAGGCGGTCTTGGCAAGATGAACTTCGTAACTTCCCGTTACCTCGCTAACTTTGCTATCGACAATATCGTAGTTCGCGAAGTTGTTGAAAGCGAAGATATCCCTGCTACTCCTATTTACAACTATACAGTTAAGTTTGTTGACCAGGATGGCAATGAATTCAAGGATGCTTCTGTTCGTGAGGAATATGAAGGTGTAGAACTTGCTATCACTGACGATGATAAGGCTACTGTAGTAGAAGGTAAATCTCAGTACACTTATGTATCAGACGATGCTGCAGGTCAGACTGCTGCTTCTGACGGTTCTACTGTCATTACAGTTACATTCGAGAAGACTACCGTAGCTAACTACGTAGTTAACTATCTTGATGGTGATGGTAATGTTCTCAAGGAGGCTACAACTCACAAGAACGCAAAGGTTGGCTCTCAGGTAAATGCTACTTTGGGCGAGGTATCCCGTATGCTTATCAATGGTGTATTCTACGACCAGGTATCAGGCAACGAACCTCTCACTGTATCAGAGGATGAAACAGCTAATGTCATCAACCTCGTATTTGCTCCAGTTGCAGGCGTTACTGGTTATTTCTATAATAACTACGAAAACCGCGCTGTTGACTGGACAACTGCTACTGGTGGCCGTTACGACCCTGTAGTTGTTGACGGTAGCACAATAGCTGATCGTGCTACAACTGAAAAGAAACCAAAGACTGACCCAGAAACTGGTGAACCAATTGTTGACCCAGAAACTGGTGAACCAGAATACGAGGACGTTCCTGGTCTTGACATTCCATTTGCTAACAAGACTTACTTCTTGACAGTAAATCAGGCTCAGCGTAACAACAATGGTGTTACAAATGGTGTAAGCTCTGCAAGCCTTGCAGTTGAGCAGGCAGACTTCACTCTGGAAACTAAGATTATCCTTGGTACATCAAACAACCAGGGCTGCTCATTCCAGATTAAGAACTTTGCAGGCGATGCAAACATTCTGCAGCTCATCCCAACTGCTGTAGGTTCTACTACTTGGGTTGTAAACGGCGATGCTGAGAACTTTGCTGTTGAACTGCCAGGTACTGGAAACTTCGGTGGTACAGACAACAACAACCTGACTAACTATGACTGGTATGACCTCAAGGTTACAGTTTACAATGGTACTACATTTGTAACTATTGTTGACCAGAACGATAATGTAATCCTTGACAAGGCTCAGGTTCCAACTCTTGCAACAACTTATGGTGTTGGCAAGATGATATTCTACACAGGCCGTTACAACTCTAACATCGCAGTTGACGACGTAACAGTTCGTTCAGTTGTTGAAAGCGAGGATGTACCAGCAGGTGCAGAATTCGTTGCTGTCAAGATTAACTATGTTGATGAGGCAGGCACTCCAGTTAAGCCAGCTGACGAAGCAAAGTTCCAGGTTGGTCAGCCAATCGTACTCAACTCTGCATTCGTTGCTGACTTCAAGGTAGATGCTGAAGGTAATGTTTGGACAGCTGAATCAGAGTCTGCTCCTGTAACTAAGTACATCTACGTAAGCGACAACTCTGCTGATGTAGAGGTTGCTCTCGATGCTCAGGTTAACATCGTATTCCGTGGTGTTGCTCCACGTCGTGTAGCTCTCCGTCCACAGTATCAGACAGTAGGAGGCGAAATAACGACTAAGGATGCTTCTGGCAAGAACCTCTCATTCTTCTACGATAGCAACAAGGCTGGTGACGTTCTCTTCGAGAAGGATATCCTTACTGTTTACTATCCATACTATCTGCTCGTAGATGGTCTGCTCTACAAGACTGGTAATAACAGCGGTGGTACAGACAAGATAGAACTTGAAATCGAGCCAGGTACCGGTACTCAGAGTAAATCTCCTGTTACTTGGACTCCGGCTACAGAAGTTGTTCCGGTACTTGACGAAGATGGCTACCCGCTTGTCGATCCAGAGACAGAGCAGCCTATAACACGTGAAGAGCAAATCAGCAATGCCGTATTTGCTCAGGAAACTGAAAATATCGAAGGCATCACACCTATTAAGGACGGTTACACTACTATCCGTATGGCTAATGGTGCTACAGGTTCTGCTATCGGTGGCGACGTACTCGTTACTACTCTCGAGCCAGGTACATATACTATTACTACAGCTACTCGTTCAGGTACAACTAACTTCAAGGCTGCTGGCAATGTAGTTGCTACAATTACTTCAAGTGGTACAGTTACTACAGTTACTTCTGAAGAGTTTACTGTAGATCAGGCTACTCCTCTCTATATCGAAGAGCAGGCTTCTACAACTCAGTACAGCGACTATGTACTCGTTCGCAAGACTAAGGCATTGGAGACTTACAAGATTACTCTTAATATGAACGCAACAGAATATGGTGTTGTTAATGTACCAGCTTCTGCTGCTGTAGGTGCTACAATCACTCCTGTATTCACTCCTGCTCCAGGTTATCAAGTTGAAAGCTATGAAATCTCAGTTGTTGATGCAGAAGGTGCTCCTGTTACTGTATTAGACGGTTCGTTCATCATGCCAGCAAGTGACGTTACAGTTACAGCTTCAGCTGTATTCGTTCCAAAGAAGATCTACATTGAAACTGATCTTACTGCTGACTTCGATGCTCTGACTAACTGGCGTAACTGGACAGGTGCTACTGGTTATACTGCAACAAACTTCTGTCCTGCAGTTGTTACTAATGCCGGAAAGACAGTTCAGGTATGTGAAAAGTACGACGGCACTTGTGCAAATACTGGCGACGTATTAACTCAGACAGTTAACGGTTTGACTCCTGGTACTTATAAGATTGAGCTTTATGGTGGTGCTGCATTCACATTCGGACGTGGATTCGGTTCTATTGCATTCACCGGCGACCTCTCTGTTGCTACAAGCGAAACTTACCAGGCAGGTGATAAGATTGAACCTACTGTAGAAAATCCAACAGGTGTAAGTCTGCAGGCTACTACTTCTGAAGGTACATACGGAGGTGAAATTCCAATCTACTATGCTACAAACTTCCCAGATGGTGCAGCTGTAGTTACTATCGATGGAGTTGAAGTTGGTCAGAACGGTGTTCTCACAATCGGTATGAGCAAGACTTCTCAGTCAACTAACTGGCACGTTATCCAGCTTAAGGGTGTAACTGCTCAGGTTCTTGCTTCTGACCTCCTCGCTAAGTCTGTTGCTAAGATTTCAGGTTATACTGAAGACGACCTCACTCCAGAGATGTACTCTGCAGTTCAGGAAGCTCTTGTAACTTACAACAAGGCATACGACACAGCTGAAGAGTACAAGACTGCTATCGCTGCTATCGACGCTGTAGCTGAAGCAGCCCTGCCAGTAGCTGAATTGGTTAAGAACACTAAGGCTGTAGAGGGTGCTACATATTCTAACCCAGTTGAGACTGCATTCGTTGTAAACGGTACATTCGACAGCGCTATCGCTCCTTGGATTACTACAACTGGTGCTCAGAATAGTGCTCTTGCTTCTAACCAGCAGGGTGCATTCACAGTTCCATTCTGGGAGAACTGGAACCCAAATCCTTACACTGGCAAGATGTACCAGACTATCAAGAACATTCCTAACGGTGTTTATACTCTGAAGATTGCTGCATTCGTTAACAACTTTGCTGGCGACAACCAGGCTTCACAGTATGTATATGCTAACGAATTCAAGACTTATCTGACAACTGGTGAGCCAACAGCTTACGAAGTTAAGGATGTAGTTGTTACAGACAATACTCTCGAGATTGGTTTCGAACAGACAGAAGCTGTTGCTAACTGGGCTGGTATCGACAATGTATCTCTGCTCTACCACGGTGCAACTCTTCCATTCGAGATCACTGTAGTTCCATCTGAGAATGGTTCTCTCGATCTTCCTGCTAAGGCTGGTGCTGGCGAAACTGTCGCTATCGTTGCTAACCCTGCAGTAGGTTACGAACTTGCTTCTGTCATGATTACAGGCGTTAATACAAATATCGCTGTTGAAGTTGATGTTGACGAGTGGACAGGTGAAATGTCATTCACAATGCCAGAGGATGATGTTACTGTAACTGCTACATTCCAGGAGGCTTATGTTAAGCTGTCTGACTATGCAGTTACTGTTGACCCAACATTCGTTCACGATCCAGAATTCGGTGACGAGATTGTAGCTACAATTACTTACAATTCTGAGATTGTAGGTTCTTATGCAGAATCATTCGCGCTCAATGCTCAGTTCGACTACGAAGTAAAAGATGCTGAAGGTAATGTTGTTACTACTGGCACTAAGAACCCACTTAATGTAAGTGACAACACAGTTACTGCTTACATCGATGGTCTTGCTGAGAATACAACTTACACTATCAACATTACTGGTGTTGAAGTAACAGACTTCGATCTCGCTACATTCGAAAGTGTAGTTGTATTCAAGGAGGTTGTAGGTCTTGACGGCAATCCACTTGCTACTGCAACATTCACTACTGTTAAACCTTTCATCGCTGAACTCAACGTAGAGCGTTATGTAGGTCAGGGTTATAATGCAACTGTTGCAGAAGTTGACTTCTCTGCTGCTGAGGAATACCTCGGTGTTAACGGAATCACTACTGATATGCTTCGCATCGTTAACCCAGACGGAACAACTATCAGCGACTATGCTCCATACGACGGATGGTTCGACGGTGATGGTAAGGCTGAAACTTGGGGTGCTAACACTAAGATCAACGTTAAGTTCTTCGAGGCTCTCACAGACGGCAAGTACACAATCTGTGATATGAACGGTGCTGACGTAGTTGACGCAACTTACACAGTAAGATGGGCTATCGAGGCTAACGACAAGGTTGCTTTCTTCAACATCAACGTTAAGTTCGTAGAACAGCCAACTGTCGCTCCTGAAATTGCTACAGAAGTTGACGTTCCTGTACTTCTTAAGAGCGGAACTGCTTATGAAGCAGCAACAGCTGCATTCAACGTATTGGATGTTACTGGACCTCTCAACCTTGATGCTATCTCTGATGCTGAACAGTACATCGTTAACGTAACAGACGGAAGTTTCGTTGCTAACTCAACTGACAGCTGGCGCGATGCTAACGGTGATGCTGCAGCTTGGGGTACAGCTGGTGAAGGTATGGTTTGTGTTAAGATTAGCGATCCAGCATCTGGTATCATTGACTACCTCGGTGCAATCGACGATTCTTACGAGAATGGTGACATTTACACAGCTAAGTGGGGCTTCGTAAATAAGGCATCTAACACAGCAGTTATCCTGAACATCAACATCACATTCGTTACTGATCCAACTGGTATCGATGCTACTCCTGCTGCTGACGGCGTTAAGCCAGACGGCAAGTACTTCGAAAACGGTAAGATTGTTATCTACAAGAACGGTAACAAGTACGATGCTTCAGGTGCTCCTATGAACAAGTAATGGTCTTACATATTAATAATGAGGGCGCGAGAGTTTTCTCGCGCTCTTTTTATTTTAAATAATGTTACTTATTGTGTGAATATTTACTAACTTTGCGCCAAATTTGTTTAAAATGAGGATTTTGTTGCGTTTTTTTATCGTTTCCGTTGCTGCTCTTTGTCTCGTTATGCCTGCTGAAGGAAAACGAAAAGATAAGAAAGAGGAAGCACCAAAGAAGTCTGCTTATGCACAGTTGACAGGACGAGACTCACTGAAGTGGGACGGACTGATGAATGTAGTAAGTAAGAAGGATACCATGTATCTGGAGTTGCCTACAAAATTGCTGGGTAGGGAAATTCTCGTGGTAAACCGTTTGCAGCGAGTTCCAAAGGAACTGAATGAGAGCGGTGTGAATAAAGGAATAAACTACGAAAACCAGGTAATCCGTTTTGAGTGGGATAAGAAGAAAAAGACTATAACCATACGTCAGCAGCGTGTTACTCCGATGGTGGACAGCAAGGATGCTATGGCTCAATCGGTAAAGGACAACTATATTGACCCTGTTATAGCTGTAATAAAAGTACGCGAGGTAGGTCCTGACTCAGCATCTGTCATCTTCCCTGTGACAAAACTGTTTAACGGTAGCGACGCATGTCTGAACGATGTGTTCCATAGCGTGAATATATCCCAAAACCCAAACAGCAGCCTGAGTCGAATCCTCTCTATTAAGTCACACCCAGAGAGTGTGACTGCTACCAGCGAACTGACTACTATGGTACGTGAGGGAAATGAAAGAGTGTATGTTACTGTTGTTGTTTCTACATCGCTTGTTGTTCTTCCAGAACAGCCTATGATGGGACGCGAGGAATCTGGCAGGGTTGGTTATTTCTCAGAGAATGTGCTCAGCTTCTCTGATTCACAACAGAAGACTAAGACTCTGCACTATATAAACCGCTGGAGACTGGAACCGGAGGATGTGGCTGCGTATGAACGTGGTGAGTTGACCCGTCCGAAGAAGCAGATTGTGTTCTATCTGGACCGTAGTATTCCTGCATCTATGCGTACTCCAATTCGTCAGGGAATACTCGATTGGAACGAAGCATTCCGATGTGCAGGTTTCCGCGATGCTATCCGTGTGGAGGAAATGACAGACAGCATAGAACGCGAAGATGATGATATGAAGTATTCTGTTGTGACTTATGCAGCTTCAGAAAAGGCAAATGCTATGGGACCAAGCATTGTTGACCCTCGTAGCGGAGAGATTTTGGAAGCTGACGTAATATGGTGGCACAACGTGAAGAAGTTGCTTAGCCAATGGATAAAGGTGCAGACAGCAGCTATCTATCCTGGTGCACGACAGTTGGAACTGCCTGATAGCATCATTGCTGATGCAGCACGATTCGTGGCAAGTCATGAGGTAGGTCACTCGTTAGGTTTGCGCCACAACATGAGAGCTTCGTCTGCATATCCTACAGATTCTCTTCGCAGTCAGGCATTCATAAATCGTGTAGGCGGTATATCTGCCAGCATCATGGACTATGCACGATATAACTATATCGCACAACCAGGCGACGGAGTCACGATCCATGCTCCACGTATCGGAGCCTACGATAAGATGGCTATCGAATGGGGTTACCGATGGTACTCAACCGAGGTGGAGGCAAAGATAAAACTGTCGCAGTTCCTACGCGACCATAGCAGCAAGGAATTTATGTATAGCGAAACAGGCGGTTTCCGTCAGGCAGTTAATCCTGCTGCAATGAGTGAGGATCTGGGTGATGACCCAGTGAAGAGTGCCAGCTACGGACTGGAAAATCTGAAACGTATCGTTCCGAATATTGCCACTTGGACACGCACAGGCGACATAGACCAGACTTGGGACGAGGCTGCAGACCTTTGGGCTAATGTGATAACCCAATGGGATATGTACAACTATCATGTACTTGCCAACGTAGGCGGTATGTATCTGGAGAATACGGTGATGACTGACGGCAAGCAGACTTTCACATATGTACCTGCTGCACGCCAGCGTGCTTCTGTGGATTACCTTATAAAGAACGTGTTCACTATGCCGGAATGGTTGTTCCCTGCAAGTCTGATGAACCAGACTTACCTGCTCAAACACGGCAGAGAGGAACATCCTATGACTGCATGGAGAACTGAGGCTAACTTCATCTTCTGGGATTTGTTGGCAAACGAACGTCTGCTCCGTATGTTACAAGCTGAAGCAGACCTCGGTGCTGCAAGTGCATTCACCGCTGCAGACATGATAGACAGATTGCACACAGCTCTGTTTACGAATCGTCCTAATCCTGACGTGAACCAACGCATAGTGCAGAAGTGCATGGTTGATGCCTTGATTACTGCTGCATCAGAGAGCGAAGGAGTGAAGATAAATAAACTGCTGGAAGGCGGTATGTCGTCTCTCTGCAAAGATACGAATCTGACAAGTCGTCCACGCACATTGGTTATGACTACTCCACAGTTGACTCGCACAAGTGATGTAGTCAGTGTGAAGCGAGGCGAACTGATGCGTATCCGTGCATGGGCAAAGGCTCGCATAGGTGAGGGTCGTACTGCTGTACAGATGCATTGCGCCGACCTCGTGCAGAGAATTAATACTGCACTCGGACTCTAAAGAAGAACTAATAAATAAATTATGATAAGACAATTCATTTTCATCCTCTCCTTGCTCTTGTCGCTGAGTATGTTTGCTCAGGATAAGAAAACACAAAAGGACTCGCTGAAAGCAGCGCAGGACATAGCAAAGGAGTTTGAACTGGATAATTTCGTCGTTACAGGTTATCAGAAGATAGACCGTCGCAAGATGACAGGTGTATCTACAACTGTCAAAATCAGCGATGAAACCGTAGGTGCTGTGCTTAATGTCGATCAGGCATTGGCAGGACAGGTAGCCGGACTCTCCAGCGTGAGCAGTACTGGTGCACCTGGAGCTCCACTGAAAATTCGTATTCGTGGTATTTCCAGTATCAATGGTAATCAAGACCCGTTGTGGGTGCTCGACGGTATTCCTCTCGATGGAACCGAGGTTCCTACGATGGAAGACTTGAAAGATATAGATAATCTGTACCAGACAAGTATCGCAGGTCTGAACCCCGCAGATATAGAAAGCATCACGGTGTTGAAGGACGCTGCTGCAACAGCTATCTATGGTGCACGAGCTGCAAACGGTGTTATCGTAATCACTACGAAGAAGGGTAAGATGGGAGCACCAAATATCAACTTCTACACTAAGTTGACGGTAAGTCCTAATAAAGGACTGGGTCGCCTGAACCTGCTTAATAGCGATGAAAAGGTAAATCTGGAACTCGGCTTGTTGCAATCTAATTATTCTTTCCGCGATAACAAAGGTGATGTAGCCAGAATACTGTCAAATCTCGGTGAAACCGCTGCTTTTAAAACTGGAGGATGGGATGCCCTCTCTGCTGATGCGAAAAACCAGATTAACAATCTGAGAGGTATAAATACAGACTGGAACGACATCCTTATGCGTACTGCTTTCACACAAGACTACGGAGTAAGCATAAGCGGTGGAGGAAACAAGGCTACATACTACGCTTCGGTAGGTTATAGCAATAATCAGGGAAATGTTCGAGGTGTGAGTGCAGACCGATTCAATGCCACGGTGAAGACTAATATCCGTATCAACGAAATGTTGAAGGTAGGTGTTTCGCTCTTTGCAAACCAACGTAAGCAGAAGTCCTTTATGACTGATGTAAATTCATTCGTAAACCCTGTTTACTATAGTCGTATGGCTAATCCGTATTTCCAGCCATATAATGCTGACGGCAGTTATAACTACGATATAAATGTACAGGGTGGCAAGGAAGACAGCCAACTGAACTTTAACATTTTTGAGGAACGTGCAAATACAAACCATAATCGTAAGGACCGCCAGATAATGGCTATCTTCGATGCAGAACTGCAATTTACCGATTGGCTGAAGTTCACTACACAACTCGGACTCCAAACCGATGCCTATACAATTGATAAGTATGCCGGAGAAAACTCTTTCGCCATGAGAAAGGACATAGAGCGTTCTCTCTATACTTACAGTACAGGCAAGGCTCCGTTCCTCCCAACTACTGGTGGTAAGCATCAGGTGACAGAAGCACATAGTCACCAGTGGACATGGAAGGGTATGCTCGAGATGCAGAAACGTCTTGGCGACTATCATGAGGTGCAGTTTATGCTTGGTTCGGAAATCCGCCATGTAGATGCAAACTCAGTTTATACTGCTGCATATGGTTACGACCCTCGTACACTCACATCGCAGACTGTATATTTCCCTTCGGAAAACTCAGCACTTCTGTTCCCGCTGCATCGCGAAACACAAACAGAGAATGCTTACGTGAGTTGGTTCGCAACGGGTAGCTACACTCTCAAAGAGCGCTACACTCTGGGCGGTAGTATCCGTTTCGACGGTAGCGATGTGTTTGGCGTGGCAAAGAAATACCGTTACCTGCCTCTTTATAGCGTGAGCGGTCTGTGGCGTATGGGTGATGAGAAATGGATGAAACCGGTTACTTGGATAAGCAGTCTTAATATGCGTGCTTCTTACGGTATCCAAGGTAATATCGATAAGAACACTTCACCATACCTCATCGGTATATTTAATAGAAGGTCTATTCTTGGACAGTCAGAATATGTAATCGATGCGGAAACAGCACCGAATCCATCGCTGAAATGGGAAAAAACACGTAACGTAAACGTTGGTTTCGACTTCTCGTTCCTGAAAGGTAAAATAAACTTCACAGTAGATTACTATTATCGTCGTAGCAGCGATTTGATAGGTCTGAAGATGCTGCCACTCGAAACTGGTTTCAGCAGCACTACTATCAATTGGGCAACGATGCAGAATAAGGGTTGGGAGTTTGCAATCTCTACTCGTAATATATGGACAAAGAATTTCCACTGGACCACACAACTCAATTTCGGTATAAACAATAATAAGGTTTTGCGCGAAACAGTTGCTGAGAACTCCACTTATCCATCACGCGAAGGTTATCCGGTAGGTGCTATTTTCGCCCTTGAAACCGCCGGTCTTGATAATCAGGGTTATCCTCTTTTCCGTAATAAGAATGGTGAGGCTGTAACCCTGACAGAACTCCTTGACCTCAATCCACAAGGAGGTAGTAAACTCTCTGCCGAGGAACAGCGTTCGCTGTATAAGTATATGGGTACTGTCGATCCGAAGGTTTCAGGCGGTTTTATCAATACTTTCGAGTACAAACAATGGACTCTTGGTTTGAACTTCACATTCAACTTCGGTATGAAGGTGAGAGTGACTCCAACATACAATCCTACTTCGTTTGACCGAGGTCTTAATACCAATCACGACGTGTTGAACCGTTGGACTGTAGATAACAAAAATACTATATTCCCAACTCTGATGAATTCATCGGATCGTCCTGCGGAATATGTGCAGTATCATGACTTGAACCTATACAATATGCTTGATACATGGGTTCGCAATTGCAATTATGTACGTCTGCAGAGCCTGCGTCTGGCGTATAAGTTCGACATGAAATGGATGAAACGTATCGGTGTAAAGAATGCTTCGGTAAGTGTCGAAGGCAGAAACCTGTTTGTCATTGCAAGCAACTACAATAACTACCTCGACCCAGAGACAATGGGTAACCCATTCGCTCAACCTATTTCACGCGATATCATCTTCGGTATAAATCTCGGATTCTAATGAATATGATTAATATGAAAAATATATTCTTTCTTTCAATAGCACTTTTGCTCGTGTCGTGCGATAAGTTCCTGGATATACAACCAACAGGAAAGGTAATCGCAAAGACGGGTGAAGAATATAGGGCACTGCTGACAGGTGTATATAATACTTTCCCTACAGATCGCTCTCTTACCACTCTGCGTACCGATGAGATGATTCTTGACAAAGCCACTATTACTTCCGAAGACTATAACACATACTTCGATATATGGACTTGGAACGATATCACCCCTGATGAAAAATCTACATCATGGAGTTGGCGCCAGTTCTATCATACTATTTATATAGCCAGTTATGTGATAGACAAACAGTCGGAAATTACAGATGCCAGTGCTGCAGATATAAACCAAATAGTAGGTGAGGCTTATATGTTGCGTGCTTACACGTATTCTATTCTCGTAAACCTATTCGGAAAACCATATACTAAGTGTGACCCTTCTACAGAACTTGCTGTTCCGCTGATGGTTACTCCAGATGTTGAATCGGTAATCGGACGTAGTACCGTTGAGGCTGTATATCAGCAGATATTGAGTGATATTAATATGGCAAAACAGAGACTCAATGTGGATAAGTGGGAAGACGCACTGAAGTATCGTTTCAATAAGGTTTCTGCAGATGCCCTTATGGCTCGTGTTTGTCTATATATGGGACGTTGGCAGGAAGCCCTGGACGCTGCTAAAGTTGTAATTGCTGCCTATCCGGAGTTGGAGGACCTGACGACTACAACTTATACTATGCCTGACAAATACACAAGCAAGGAAGCAATAGTCAGCTTGGAACAGGTAATGAAATCGGCGTATAAGGGTATCGGATACCCTAATGCAAAATTTATAACTTCGATTACGACAGGCGACCTTCGCAAAAACCGTTATTTCAAAGCTAAGACAAGTCAGGTCTATGATTTGTTGAAGGGTGGTGCAAATGAGTGCCGCAGCACTTTCCGTAGTGCTGAGTTTTACCTCACCGCTGCTGAGGCTGCTGCACGACTCGGAAAACTCGATGAAGCAATAGACCTGATGAGTACTATGGTAAAATACCGTTATCTGGCTGCTCGTCAGACTACCACAATAAACTCGATGAAATCGATGACTCAAGACCAACTCATCGACTTTATCCTCGAAGACAGGCGTGCGGAACTCTGTTTCGAAGGACACCGATGGTTTGACCTGCGACGCACCACC
>JAEEGK010012972.1_pt1 | contig 18849 bp, 14 predicted proteins | sample 8958771 | NCBI WGS metagenome assembly JAEEGK01 (sample SAMN16246547, study PRJNA631951) | gut metagenome | biome: gut microbiome; feature: rumen; material: SC-attached | host: Bos | place: Iran: Karaj | collected 2018-10
TTCTTGCGGATGAGGCCACAGGTAATCTGGATAAAAAGTCCGGTGCTGAGATAATGGAATTGTTCAGGAAAATAAATAAGGAGAAAGGCATCAGTATTCTTCAGGTAACGCACTCAGAGAAGTGTGCTGAATACGGAGACAGAATAGTGTGGCTTGATTCAGGGAAGACCATATAAAATGATTTACTAAAACTTCCCACACCTCCGGGGTGTGGGAAGTTCTTGTTATTATTTAAATTCACAGCTTGCGAACATATTGCGGACTGCAGCGAGGTATTCACCTTTGCTGCGGGCTTTTCTTATAGCTTTTAAATATTTGTCGCAGTTTTCAAAATGGGTATGTATAAATGCCCAGTGTTCAAGAAGCTTGAAGATGACATTCCGGTCTTCAGGTATATATTCTTCATATCCTGCATAGAGTCTTGTCAGATACTCTTTTAGTTCAGAAGCTGAAAGCTTTTCTCCGCCTGCAAGTTCTCTTGCAAGTGCGGGATTTTCCAGAATTCCTCTACCGAGCATCATAGAACTAATTTCATTCGCAATGCCTTCTTTTTCTATAAAATCCATAGTGTTTTCATAGTCTTTTTGGGAAAAGATGTTTCCGTTGTAGCATATTGGAGCCTTGCCTCCGCATTCTCTGTATCTTTTTACACTATTGCAGAATGCATCAAGGCGAGGTGTATTCTTATAAAAGTCATCTTTAACCCTTGCGTGTACGGTAAGTTCACTTATGGGATATTTGGCATATATTTCCATGAGCTTTTCGGCTTCGCTTTCATATGTTACGCCGAGCCTTGTCTTTAATGAGATTTCTATATCTTTTAATTCCTGAGTTTTTTCTTTTGCCTCAAATATATCTGATAACATTGAATCGAGATAATCTGTATCGGCCAAAAGACCTGCGCCTTTGTGTCTGTTTACAACAGTGGAAGCGGGGCAACCGAGGTTCAGGTTTATCTCTTTGTAGCCGAGCTGTGCGATCTCTTTTGCAGCCCAAAGGAAAGTCTCGGAATTTCCCGACATTATCTGGACTACAAGAGAAGTGTTCGTATCTTCAAAGAAAGGAGTGTTGTGAATGGGAAGAATGTCATTTTTTTCCCTATTTTTAAAGTGCTTACTTTTTGCGGCTGTGACAAAAGGGGAGTAGTACTTGGAGACAGAGCCGGCGAACATTTCTTTATGGATATTTCTGAGAGGGTACATAGTTATACTCTCCATTGGTGCAAAATAAAAAAACATTGATATTCTCCTAAATAATTCCTAATTTCTCGATTATTATGGTATTATATGGGGTGAGCGTCAAGCAAATAATATCGATTCGGAGAATTGCTATGGATTATAATTATAAGTATGACAAAGATAATATGAAAAACGGAATCGGTGATATTGTAAATCTGATTCTTAATGATTACTCAAACGGCAGAGACATTGACAATATGGATATCTACAATCAGCCGGACAGAGATGCTGTAAAAGATATTGTCATAAAGCTTATAAGGATCATATATCCCGGATATTACAGGGATAAGGTGTACAAGAGCTATAGTGATGCGAACAGGATCGCTATTGTCATCGAGGACGTCATCTACAACATGAACAAGCAGATAGCCATAGCGTTTAGGCATAGCGACAGTTACAGGGATGCCAGTGATGAGACGCTTGAGTGCGGGGCGAGGAAGATAACCCATGAGTTTTTTGAGAAGCTTCCTAAGATAAGAGAATATCTTGATACCGATGTTCAGGCTTGTTATACGGGAGACCCTGCAGCATACAGTAAGGAAGAAATAATCCTGTCATATCCCGGTCTGTTTGCAACTTCGATCAACAGGATCGCTCATGAGCTTTACCTTTTGAAAGTGCCGCTTATTCCGAGAATGATGACTGAATATGCGCATTCCAAGACGGGAATAGATATACATCCCGGTGCAACTATCGGAAAATATTTTATGATAGATCACGGTACGGGCATTGTTATCGGTGAGACTTCGATAATCGGTGAGCATGTTAAGATGTATCAGGGTGTTACCATAGGCGGATTGTCGACACGAGGCGGACAGGCGCTTAAGGGTGTTAAGAGACATCCCACTATTGAAAATGATGTTACTATCTACGCCGGTGCTTCAATACTTGGCGGAGATACCATAATAGGTGAGGGGAGCGTTATAGGTGCGAATGCATTTATCACGGCTTCGGTACCAGCAAATAGCAGGATAAGCATGAAGAATTCATGATATTTCGCGTGAATGTTACAAAATAAGGCTTATGTAAAATGAGATTTCAGTTTTTTGGGCTGCGGGGCGCTAATAGGCATTAGCCCAGTTGCAGACAGGGCTGAGGTCTCATTTTTTTGTAAAAAAGTATTGAAATGTTACGACGTGCGTGATAATATCTTTATAAAAGTTAATAAAGTGTTTCGAATAGGTATGCAAGACTATGCCGATGAGGAATGTTTATCATGTTCGAAAGGGGTGGTTAATGGGAAAGAAAGTAATTTGATTTTTAGAACACAAGAACAAAGTCAGCGTTGAGAAATTTTTTACTTTTTTTTATTTTGCTCTAAAGTAAATCAAAAAAGCGTCCGATAAAGGAAATAGCAGGTAGTCTGAATTGGAATTCTTTTTTCTTCTTTAGAGCAGGGAAAGGCTCGCTTATCACAGTACACGGATGTACACGAGGAAAGAGTAGGCGTTGTTTTCATATAAGACAGCGTGACTTGGAGGTATGTGTTCTATGATGAGATCACTTTGGTCAGGTGTGGCCGGACTTACAACCCATCAACTGGAAATGGATGTCATTGGTAACAATATTGCCAATGTTAATACAACAGCATATAAATCACAGGCAACAGGATTCTCGGACGTTCTTTATCAAACGGTAAAGAATGGGACGGGAGCCGGAGAGAATGTTGCGACAACAAATGCTGCGCAGGTAGGACTTGGATCTAAGGTTTCTTCTATATATACAAATATTTCGAAGTCGGGCTCCATGCAGACTACGGGAAATGCCTTAGACATGATGATCACCGGAGATGCATTCTTTGTGATCAGTCCTGACAGTCAGACCAGGAATTTCAGCCGAGACGGTGCTTTTACAATTGATGAGCAGGGAAGTCTCGTAACCCAGAACAATGGTTTTTATGTTATGGGTGTTATGGGCGATGGCGGTATAACACCGGGAGCAAATGTGACGAGGCTTGACCTTATTACTGATGCAACTAAGACAATTGGCGGAACAGCAACATCCGCATCATATTTCAGAGGGAATATTGATAGTCTTGACAGCTCTTTCGAAGAGGCAGACGGCAAGAGCCTCAGACTTGAAGTATTCGGCAATGATGGAAGAACCTATACCCTTAAGTTTAATCTGACAGGTGGAGGAGATGACGCAGATAATACTTTTATGCTTTCTCTTGCATCGATTCAGGACCAGGAGGGAAATCTTCTTCAAAACACTACAGAAACCAATATCAATCTTGTGTACAGCAAGAGTTCGGGAAAGCTTATAGATGCAGGGGGCAACGCGGATGGAATCGTTAACCTGTCATTCGGAGGCGGAGCTTCGATGATAGGACCTCTTAATATAGACTTTTCAAATACGACAAACTACGCAGGCACAACTGCGGCGCATCATTCATCAATATACGCTTATAAAGGGGATGTGCAAGGTTTAAATGTCGGATATGCAAACGGAACGATGACCGATTTGTCTATAACGGACAACGGATCGGTGTTTGCTAAGTATTCCAACGGACAGACCGTTAAGATCGCACAAATAGCTGTTGCGGAATTTAACAATGCTATGGGACTGGAGAAAGTTGGGGATAATCTCTATGCGGAGTCTCTTAATTCAGGAGAAGCGCAGATCATGGATGTTACTATCAACGGAGGATATTTAACATCGGGAGTGCTCGAATCAAGTAACGTGGATTTATCGAAAGAGTTTACTGATATGATCACTACACAGAGAGGGTTCCAGGCAAACAGCCGTGTGATCACGACATCTGATGAAATGCTTCAAATTCTCAGAGGTCTGAAACGGTAAAAATGGAAACTAAGAACTTTTTTTGCGAAAATGAAATTTTGTAACACAGGGCTGGACGCGGGTTCAGCCCTTTTTTAGTGGAAACTGTGTTTTTTCTGTGAAAAAGTGGTTGCGTTTTATTTTCCGATGGGGTATATTCATTTTACGAGATGACGAAATTTAGTTTTTTGTATATTTTTTATGTGTAAGCGCTTTCGTTATAACGTGTTTGACTTAGCAAAATAAAGGGCAAAGCCGCTGAAAGGCGGTGACGCAAAACTAGAGGGTCTTAATCACATATGTGACAGACAGCCAGTTGCTGGCGCTAGGTTAATAGCGCCAAAATGAAGACCGGGCTGCGCATTTTTTCAGACGGTCTAATTTTATGCAAGTTACGGTACGAGTTTGTTCATGGATGAACCACCGATGTGTTTACGGTGCGTACTATGGAAACGTAATTTCATTAACACTGACCTTTAGTACTTTGCGATTGCTTAAAAAATTTAAGGTATCATGCAAAGACCTGTGGGTTAGATGCACGATATCTTAATTTGTTATATTTAATTACGTTGCAACCGTTAACTTGTATGAGATTCCTCAACAATAGCAAAACATAGGGACAGAGAATGGCAGAGGTCAATTTAAAGAAACTAAGCAGAGCGGAACTTCTTGAGATGATGATCAATTTCTCCGAGGAGGCCGATGAAGCTAAAAGGCGTGAACAAGAAATTAAAGAAGAAGTCGAGAAAGAGAAGCAACAACTTCTCAAGGAATTGGCAGAAGAAAGAAGCAACCTGTTAAAGAGCTTCGATGAAGAAAAGGCTCAGATGAGAGCCAAGTTCAACGAGCAGAAAAATCAGATGCAGGAGAAGTTCGATAAGGACATAACCGGTCTGAAAGCCAGGCTTGCCAGGGAAAAGGCAGAGTTGGAACAGCAGGTTGATGATGCACTTGAGAAGATTGAGAACTCGCAGTCACTCGCCGAAGCGTCCATACAGTTGGGCGGCATCATGGAAGCGGCTCAAAGAGCAGCTAACATCTATGTTGATAATGTTAAAAAGAATGCGGAAGCTGAGTACAAAGAGCTGATGAAGGGTATTAAAGAAAGTAAGCTCAGAATGGCAATGTACGAGAAGACGCAGATGGAAAACATAGATGCTAAGGTGGCGGAAGCTGTAGAAAAGGCAGTTGCACAAAGGCTGGCCCGCACAGGCACTATAGAAAAGGCAAGACCACAGCAAGAAGCTTATACAGGTACATTGGGAAGACCAATGACACGAAGTGAAGCTTATTCAGGCACAATTGAAAGGCCTAGGATATATAAAAGAGAAAAAGACTGAGAGTACAAATGGATAAACAGAAGAAAGAACAAGGCAAACCTTCTCAAGAACAGCAAGAGCAGGTAAAACCTTCTCTGGATCAGTTAAAAAATGAACTGAAAAGGGAAAACAGCAAAAAGGAATACAAGAAGGTATTGAGAAATACGTTGATAGTAGTTGTCGTTGTCGCGGCACTTGCAGTTCTTGTTTCCAGCTTTTTCATAGCGGTACTCAGGGTTACGGGAGACAGTATGACGCCCACGCTTGAGACCGGAGATATAGTAATAGCATATACCAGAACAACTTTTGAACCCGGTGAACTGGTAGCTTTCTACTATAACAATAAAGTATTGGTTAAAAGAATCGTGGGTTCACCCGGTGATTGGATAAATATGGACGAAGAAGGCAATGTGTCAGTAAATGGGGAAATACTAGATGAGCCTTACGTCGAAAAGAGTCATGATCCTACAGATCTGACATTTCCATATCAGGTTCCGGAGAACAGGTATTTTGTTCTGGGAGATCACAGAAGCGCTTCTATTGATTCAAGAAGCAGCGTGGTCGGTTGTGTAACAAAAGAACAACTTATCGGCAAGGTAGTGTTTAGAGTCTATCCGTTCGATAAATTCGGAGGACTATAAGCAATATAAACATGTAACTTGAAGACAAATTGGGTAAAAGGGTAAGAGGATAAGAGATATGCGCAAAGCTTATGAACACCGCGCAGAAAACTACATCAAAAAGCATCAGAATTACAAGAAATGGCTTGCTTTTGTTTTGTGCGTTGCAATCATTACAGGCTCTATTACGTTGTATGTACTTAATAAGCCTGCCGCTGCGATGACAGAAGACGGAGCAAAGTCAATCGGCCTTGTACTTGAGACAGCTGATGACGATTTCGAGAGCGGACTGATCGATGAAATGAACGAAGAAAGCGGAGATGAAGGCGAAGGAGAAGGAGAGACCGGAGCTGAAGTCGAGGAAGTGACAGAAGAAAGTGCAGATAACACTGAAGCTGTTGAAGTCGAGACTGCGCAGGTTGAGAGCGCCGACAAAGCTGATGGTTCTGGTGAAGCTAATGTAGAAAATGGGGACAACAATAGCATTGTTGAGAACGCCGATGAGGCGAAGAAAGACGATACTAGCGATAGTGCGGCTACAAAAGGAACAACTGCTAAAACGGAAGAAGAAAAATCTGATATAGCTGCTTCTACAGCAACAACAGCAGAAACAGCTTCTGACGCATCAACTACAGCAGCATCTGAAATGTCAATCGAAGCATCAACAGAAGCATCTTCAATTGAATCTTTGGAAGATTTCAAAGATGTAATTGTTACTGTGAATTATGTTGATACACATGACAAGCAGATTGCTGAATCAAAAGAACTTTCTATTACAGATACCTTTGATATTAAGAAAGATGCAAAGAATTTTGAGGGCTATTTCTTTAGCAAAGCGGTTATCGGAGAAGACGAGATCGTAAAGGTTGAGAAAGAGACCAAAGAATTTAGTACATCTAAGCAGGGCGAAGAGAATGAAGATAGTGCGTCACTTCTTACAGATGTGAAGGACGGAACGGTTGAGCACGCAATTTATAAAGTGACAACTGCTGACGGTGAAGTGACAGAGCTTAAAGAGGATACAGAACTTAACCTTGTATACTATGCTGCAAATACTCAGAGAGAGTTTGTTTATACAGATGGTGATGCTACAGTTAAGGTTGTATTGACAAAGCCTGAAGTATTCCCTGAAGGAATTCAGCTCACAGTTACAAACGTAGAGCCTACTACAAAGGGATATAATTACGCTGCTTATCTTGCCGCTCTTAATAGCAAGGCAGATGAGATTGCAGGTGAAGACGCAGGAGAAGATGCAACACCTGTAGAATTTGATGAGAAGAATACAGTTCTCATGGATATTGCATTCTTGCTTGATAATGTAGAGTACGATCTTACAGACGGAACAGCTTCAGTTTCGATTGAGTATACAAACAGCAAGATTTCAGCAGATCTTGATACAGATAACTCAGAGGATGTTACTATAGTACATCTTCCTCTTACAGATGAAGTTAAAGAGAAATTTGATTCAACAAGTGAAGCTACAAGTATTTCAGCCAATGACATTCAGGTAGAAGTATTTGATGACGGAAAAGTCGATCTTGGCGATTCAAGTGATAAGGTTTCATTCCAGACCGATTCATTCTGTATTTTTGCTGCTGTAAGGTATTGCAACGGACGTACATGGGAGGGAACAAAGAACTATTCCTCAACTGAGATTATAGATATGCTTGGTGATTCTACATACTTCGGTGTCGTTGCAAACGACTACGATGGATGTAACAACCACAGTGAAGCAAATATAGCCGTTAAGACTATTAAAAATGTTCAGGACTATACAATTGGTAACTCAACACAGACATATCAGAAAATTGGCGATTATAAGATTACAGTAAATAAAGTTGTAAACGGTGCAAAGAAGTCCGGAAAGTTCTTCTTCGCGGTATATCAGGATGCTGAGGGAACAAGAAAGATTCAGGGAAGTGACTTTAGTATAACAACAGGTGCCGATGGTAAGGGATCTTATACATTGGATTACAAGCACCTGGGACAGAATTCTCCAAGATTGTATGTCTTTGAGCTTGACAGAGAAGGCGGAAAGCCGGTAAAGAACAACGAAAAGTATGGATCATATACTGTTACTTATGGTGCTAACGGATTTGATGGCTTAAATGACAGTATGGCATTATATACCGACAACTTTGTTGAGAACATCGGTGGCAGAACAAGGGAGCAGATCGGTAGACTTATTCAGCATATTGACGGAGCAACAATTTATTATAAGAAGTCCGGCGGAACATATGGATGCATTATTTACGATCATGGTGCAAGAAGTGGAAGCCAGTATTTAGAGTATACATTTAACGGAGAGTACCCCGTAAGTGTTGACAACTTACTTTCAAAAGCAGCAAGTGCTGCAGGTAATATTGCCCTTGCTAAGTCAAACGGAAGTGTTGAAGTTGCAAATGTTATAGCAACAGATGGCGGAAACCTTTGCTCGGATCTTACAAGATATTACTTTGGTAAGAATGAAGACAATTATGCAGTAAATCAGGGATTTAGTGTTGGAAGTAAGCTCCTTGTTATTAACGTAGATCTTACAAATGTCCGTTCGTATATGTTTAACAAGATCAAGGTTAACGGACTTGGAACAGGTGACTGGAGTGAAGTGGCTAACCAGATAGTTCTTAACCCTGTAGTTAGGACATGTTCAGGTTTTGCTCCTTATGAAGGAAAGCTTAATGTAGATATTTCATCGGGAGCTCTTGTAGCACCCAGATGTACAGTTGAATGTACAGGATCATACAGTGGAACAATCATCGCAAGCAGTGTTATCAAGAGATGTGAGATTCACAAGATGGTTGTAAGAAAGCATCTTAGCATGATGGCTTCAACAACAGTTACAAACACGGATTCAACACGTGTTCCTGTTGAACTTAATGTTGGAAAGCTTGTTGATGGCAAGACTCCTGATGCAGAAGATGTATTCTCATTCACATTGAAGAAATATGATGAGAAGAATAAGGGATGGCAGACACTTGCAAATGATTTACATAATGATTTTGATAAGATCAGCTATACAATAGAAGATCCTCAGTCAGTAGGTATGGAGTATGGTAAGGGCAAAGTATATTACTTCATGTTTACTGAGAATGATACAACAGGTACCTATATTAAGGATACTTCAGCGCTTCTTGCAAAGGTTGAGTATGAAGAAGGCAGCGGAGATTCAGCTATTAAAGGCATTTCATACTACAAAGTAAGTGCAGAGGAAGCTGCAAAATTAGATTCAAGATTTGATACTAAGTATTTTAAGAACCCGATAACGGATAATATCAATTTCAATAATAAGAAGATTCAGAACTTCGACCTTAGCCTTACTAAGTTCCTTAACGGAAGTCCTCTTCAGGATAATAACCTTAAGTTCAACTTCTGGGTAAGACTTGTAAAGACTGACGCTAACGGATCAAGAACGGTAGAAGGCGGAGACAGAAGAAAGTACCCTGCAGCTATGAGCAGCATCACCAACAACGGAAGCAAGATTGAGTATCCTGTTGATGCGGTAGCATGGGGACTTGAACATGGTAATACATACTATTATGTATTCGGTGAAGGTTCTGCAGATTCTTCAAATACTACGCAGACAGTTCTTGATAAGTCAATTGTTGTAGCAAAGATTGACTATTATGTTGACGGTGAGAACCTTAACAAGACATATTACAGAATCACAGATAAGGCAACAGCGGAAGCAGTTCTTGCAAGTCCCGACAGCTGTGCAGGTATTGTGGATCAGTGCAATGATTCGACTGCAGTACCTGAAGATAAGGCAGGTTTCTATAACAAGTCATCTGTAAAACTTGTACTTGTTAAGAACTGGAAGCAGAATTCAACAAACGGTATTTTCGATGTAACCGTCAAGATCAAGAGACACATAGAAGGCGGCGAACTCGAAGATTATAAGGATGTTGTTATCAGCGCTTCCGATTGCAGCGATCATGGCGGAAAGATTAGCTCAAATGAGTATGTAATTGATGAACTTGAGACATGTGATGCAAACGGAAACAAATATGAATATGTTGCTGAAGAGTATTACAACAACGGCTCTGAGCTTGTAAGATTGAATGCCGTTAAGACTGTAGCTAAAGATGCTGCCGGAAATGTTATTTCACAGTCTTCCGAAGCAGATGAAGCTGTATCATCAGTAAACGGATACAAGCTTACAGATGTAACAGTAACATATGACGAAAGCGGAAATGTAAGAGTAGAACTTACAAACGATCCGTACATCAAGATCAGAAAGAGCTGGACTCTTAATGGTGTAGATGTTCCTTACAACGGAACAAAGGATTTCGGAACCGTATTCGTTAACCTTTATCAGTCAAATGGTAGTGGATCACCGGAACTCGTAAAAGGACCTATAGCTCTTAGCTATGGTGGCGAGTGGACAGCGGAAGTACCTGTACCGGGACTTGGAAGATACTACATTGTAGAGTGCGATTCTACAGGTGCTGTAGAATATCGCCAGGCTCCTAAGATCACATACTACGCATATAACAAAGATGCACAGACCATGACTTCAACAGAGTGGACAGAAGTATACGGCGAGGGCGGTAGCGTTACACTTGTAGTTGCTAACGAAAGAAGCGGAAACGTTCTTCCTAACTCAGGTGGAATCGGAGAGTTCCCTATTCTTGCGATTGGTCTCGGAACGGCTTTGACGGCAGTTCTTGGAGGAAGTGCATACAACATACGTAAAAAGAAAGATGAATCTGAAGAAAAAGAGGAGTCTTGAGAACTTTGAATAATTGATTTTAAGCAATATGGATTTAGAGCAGAAATGCTTTAAAACAGGTGCTCATTTGCATCGGATATATATTGAACGACATTATAAAAAAATAAACTGACACAAGATTCAAAGAAGGAGAAGAAGATGAATAGAATCAAGAAACTGATAGTAGGATTCCTTGTATCCGCGATGGTACTTGGAATGGCAATCACAGCCTATGCGGCTGCCGGAACAATTACAATTACTAATGCAATAGCAGGACAGACATATGACGCTTACCGCGTATTTGACTTTGTACCTGCTGATGAAGCAAATGCCGATGCAGGTGGTATTTACAAGCTTGCAGCTAAGTTTTCAGGTCTTCCTTCATACACATACAGTGATGATGGAAACAGTGTACCAATGAGTTCATTCTTCGAGGTTGGTGATAATGATATCCTTAATACATCAGGACTTGCTTCAGCAGAAGAGGCTAAGGTTTTTGGTAAGGCTGTACTTGCTTACGCAAAGGCTAACGGAATCTCAAATGACGGTTCAACAACAGCTTCAGCAGATGGCGTAGCTACAATTCCAGTTAGTGAATATGGTTACTATGTAGTAGATTCATCACTTGGTAGTGCCGTAGCAGTTGATACAACAACTCCTAACGCAGGTATTCAGGAGAAGAACAGCGTTCCTGAAATCAGAAAGCATGTTAATACTGCTACAAATGAGTCAACAGTTTACGGTGATAAGACAGGAAATGATGCACAGATCGGTGATACAGTAGAGTTCACTGTTGAAGCAGATCTTAAGATTGGCGGTGAGAACTATGCCATCGTTGATACATTGACACCCGGACTTACACTTGTAGATGTTCAGGACAGCAATGTTTCTTTCTCAGACAGTTCTCTTGGTTTCAGCATCGACAATGCTTATGTTGACGAGAACGGAAATAAGGGATTCAAGATTACATTTGAGGGTGAACCTAAGTCTGATACAACTGCAACTGTTACATATCAGGCAGTAGTTAACAAGGATGCGGTTATCGCATCTGAGGAAAACATCAACGAAGCTTTCCTCATCTATGGTAACGGAACAGAGACAACTCATGTTACAACAAAGACAATGACATATCCTCTTCAGATCAAGAAGATCGCTAGAGGTGATGCATCAGGAAAGGTTCTTCCCGGAGCAGAATTTAAGGTATACAGAGAGAGCGGTGATACACAGCTTAAGTTCACAAAGGTTTCAGATACTGAGTACAAGGTAGATCCCGATGGATCGGTTGATGCAATCGTAACTGTTGCTGAAGCACCTCTTACAATCTTAGGTCTTAATGCAGAGAATTATATTCTTGAAGAGACACAGGCTCCTCAGGGTTACAATCTTCTTGAGAGCACTGTAGGTAATCATAAGCATGCACAGCAGGTAACAGTAGCAACTTCTTCCAATACAGGAGCAGTTCAGACTGCAACGGTTGAGGACGGAACAGGTATTACACTCCCTCACACAGGTGGTATCGGTACAACAATCTTCTACATCATCGGTGGAATTCTTGTTATTGCCGGAATCGCATACTTCATCGTTCGCAGAAAAGCTGACGCTGAATAATGTAATATACAAGGGATGAAAAAGTTTAATTGTTTTGAATCTTGTTGAATTAGTTGGATAACAGTATTCTTCGAGGGAAGGTTACTTCCCTTGAAGAATATGTATATTCATAATCCTAAAGATTTTTAGAAAAATAACCGATATGGTGAAAAGATAAGAATTGCTTAGATGAAGAAGAACCTAAAGAAAAAAATACCCAATATAATATTTGGATTGATATTTATCGCCGGACTAGGTATATTTTTATATCCTTCAGTAAGTAATTATATCAATTCGCGAAATCAGAGCAGAGCAATTTCTAACTACGAGGAAATGGTAAATAACATTTCCGAAGAAGATTATTCAAAGATGTGGAGCGAAGCAAAGGCGTATAATGAAGAACTTGCTAAAAAAGCTCTAAATTTTGATCTTTCTGATGAAGAAAGGGAAGAGTACAATAGGATTCTTAATGTATCCGGAACCGGAATAATCGGATATATTGAAATTGAGAATATAGGGGTCAACCTTCCAATTTATCACGGGACCGACGAATCGGTTTTACAGGTTGGTATAGGACATTTGGAGGGAACATCGTTTCCCACCGGAACTAAAAGTACACACGCAGTCCTTTCGGGACACCGAGGACTTCCGTCCTCTAAGCTTTTTTCTGACCTCGATCAAATGATTGTCGGGGATACGTTTTTACTTCATATTTTAGACCAGACTTTTGCGTATCAGATTGATAAGATAAACATTGTTCTTCCGGAGGAGACCAATGATCTTGCAATAGTCGATAATGAAGAATTCGTCACGCTTGTTACTTGTACTCCTTACGGAGTAAATACTCACAGGATGCTTGTAAGAGGTAAGCGTGTTGATTATAGCGAGGAATCAAGACTTATAGTGCCGGCAGATGCCTTAAGGTACAATAACATGGTAGTGGCACCGTTCATCGGAGCACCGATTCTTTTTATAGCTTTTATAGTATTTCTTGTTAGGACGTCAAAGCCTAAAAGGGTAAAGGGAGCAAAGCAAGGATAATTGCTCTACGAGGTATTTGTTTTATGATTAAGGTAAGAGAAGTAATTAGCCGAACAGTGGCTACACTCACGGCTGCGATTATGGTTTTCAGTCAGTCATCTTTGGCAGTTCAGGCCAGAGAGGGTATTGACACATCAAGATCGGGTTCATTGAGTGTGACATACAATTTTGGCGAAGACAAGATGTTTGACGGTGTTAATTCACGCATCTATAAGATTGCAAGTGCTACCGAGGGTGGTTCATTTGAGCTTGATGCGGGATATATCGACAGATCCTCAATTAAGGATCTGAGCGGTATTACAGATGAAGCCAAAGCGCAGCAGGAATGGAAACAGATCTTAGATGATGTTTTACAGTATGCTGTAAGCGAGCATCAGCCGGATCAGACAGCTGTTTCAGCAAATGGTCAGGTTAAGTTCAGCGGTCTTGAGCTTGGTATTTATCTTGTAAGTGCCGATAACTATCAGGAAACTGAAAATACATATGTTTTTGCGCCATTCTTGGTATCTGTACCTCAGCTTGATGATAGTGACAAGTGGGTATATGATGCACAGGCAGGCACTAAGTGTGAGAAGTTCGACAGAATGGTTGATCTTGAGCTTCATAAGAGATGGAGCGACGAGGGATATTCAGACAGACGTCCTTCTTCCATAGATGTTAAGATCATTAAGAATAACGAACTTTATCAGACAGTTAATCTTAATGATTCAAATAATTGGACATATGCTTGGACAGAGAAGCCCGGCAATACATGGTCTTTTGAAGAAGTGTTGCCTTCAGATTCAGGATACAGCGCTTCAATTTCTGAGTCTAAGACATATAACGGAGATGTGGCATCGGAGATCTATACAATTACTAATACGTATACTCCACCTGCTGGTCCACCTCCGGGCGGTGATGAACACCATGAAGAGGATAATGGCGGCCACGGAGACGGCGGCGCTACAGAGTTTCCTGATGTTCTCGGTGCAGTAAGAAAGCTCAGCGAGCTTCCTGCTGTTTTGGGTGCAAGAAGACTTCCACAGACAGGTCAGTTGTGGTGGCCTCTTCCCATACTTATTATTGTAGGTGTTGCACTTATAGTAAAGGGAATCAGAAGGAACAGAAATATTTAATACACGTATATACCCCATGGGATAAAACTCATGGGGTAATACTATATAAAAAATGTGAGGGGCAATAAATTGAAAAAGATTCCAGGTTATCTCTATATGTTTTTTGGTGCGGTGCTTATTTTCATAGCTGCGCTTATAATTAAGAACAATTTTGACGAAAATGCAGAAGCCGGAGCAGCATCTGACAGCCTTTTGACCGGGGTAATAGAACAGATGCCGGGAAGGGTTATTGAGCCTGAATTATCCGGAGACATGCCGATAGTAGACGTTGACGGAAGAAGTTTTATAGGAACAGTGGAAATACCGAGTCTTGGTCTTTTACTTCCTATTCAAAACGAGTGGAGCAATGATAATGCAAGGGTTTCGGTATGTAGATACATGGGATCTGTATACGAAAACAATCTTATTGTCGCAGGTCATAATTATATAGAGCACTTTGGTAAGCTTAAAGAACTTAAGACGGGTGACAGAGTGATCGTTACTGATATGAATGGCAGAAGCTTTTATTTCCAGGTATCAAACATGGAGACGCTGGGAGCATATGATACGGAGAAGATGGAGTCCGGAGACTGGGATCTTACTCTTTTCACATGTACTATAGGCGGAGCCAACAGAGTAACTATCCGCTGTGAGTCGACCGGAGAGGCATCACAGGTTGGAGAAGTGCCTGATGTCATAAAGGCTGCCGAAGAAAGTAAACATATCAGAAAACGTAAATAAAACAAAAATAAAGCAACTACATTTTTATACGCATCAATCCGATATAGAAGGTGTATCACCTAAATAACCTAAGGAAATATTGATTCATTCTGCGTTTCCTTATATTTTATAGAGTTAATAAAGATTTTAGCACTCTATTGTGGACAGTGCTAATGTTACATTATATAATGACAGTACAAAGAATCCATGGAGAGGAGTTGATGCGTGATGATCATAGTAAAAATGAATGATACAACTGTAGAATGTAGCATTGCCGCATCAGAGCTTCATGAAATCGGACTTACTCCCGAAGCAGTTATTAACGGTGCGGAAAATACATCATCTTTTTTTGCTAAGCTGAATAAAGAAGTCGGACAGCAGCTTGGATACGATCCCGAGACTGAGGTCATGATGATGAGCAAGAACATGATGATGGATGGCAGTATCAGAATTTTTGCGGTTAAGATGAGCAACGAAGATATACAGACAGCATCTGATCGCATTAAAGGAGCAGCAGAGACTGTTCTCAGAATTCTTACACAGGAAAAGATTGATGAGATCAAGTCGAAGAATGGCAGAGAAAAAGGTATTGCACTGAACGAAGTTATAACAAACGTTAGCGATGCGATAAACAGGATTTACGGCAGAGATAAGCTCTACACTCTTCCGGAGGAAACACCAAAAACTCCTGAGACCAGCTATCAACCACTTTCAGAGTATGCGGAGTACATGGTTGAATTTGATACTTTTGATGAAGCCAAGCGTTTTTCAAAAGTGGTTCAGAATCTTCCTATAGTAGATTCTTCTTTATACAAACTTGAAGAGGGCTATTATATGATATTGGGACTTTTGTCATCGGATGAGAGCGTTATATACGATCTCAGAAGGGCAGGAGTTGAGTATTCAAATATGCTTGTGGTTAACGCGACGGAAGCGATGTATGTCAGAGAGCATGGAGATCGCCTGGTAGGAAGCGATGCGATAATACATCTTACCGATCTTTCCAGATGAGGGTACACATTTACAGTATGAACGATAACATTACAGTATTTGATTTTTCTGGAATATATAATGAGGAGAGCTTTTATCAAAATGATAAAAGCTCTCCTTTTTGTATTATAAATTGCAGAGATATTCCGGGAACGAATTGCATGTGCGATGATGAGGCAATTGCACATATAAAAAAGAGAATAAGCGAAAAAGCTTTTGAAATGACGAAAGATGCGGATGAAAACAAAAGACTTGCTGCTTTTGCCAAAGGAATCCACTTTATTGATTCGGGAAATTACCACTATATGTCCGCGATAATCACGGAAATGATAAAAGAGCCTTTTTCTCTTGTGGTTCTCGATCACCATCCCGATATGCAGCCACCTATGTTTGGGGACATATTGTCATGCGGCGGATGGGTAATGAAGGTAATTGAGAATAACCCTTATGTCAGAGATGTCCATGTGATAGGTGCTGACAGAGAGCTCATAGATAAGCTTGATAAAGATGATGCAAAACGCGTTAAATTCTACGATGTTTCTGATGTAAGAGATGAGCTCCCTGACACAGAATACCCTGTCTTTTTATCTGTCGATAAAGACGTTGTCAGAAGAGAAGAGCTTGTGACAAACTGGGATCAGGGCGAGATGACTAAGGAGGAACTCATCACGTTCATAAAAGACCTATTTAATAGTAGAGAAGTCATTGGAGTCGATATCTGTGGCGAATGTGCTCCCGACCAGGAGGGCATAGACGTTGGGAAAGAAGCCCACATAAATGATGCACTAAATCTTGAGATATTGAAGGAAATAAAGAACTTCCTTGCCTCTGGCGGCACGAAACGCCTTGAATAAGGCTTTCGAACTTTCTAAGGTTCCTTTCCGGCGTAAAATATTTCCATGTGGTTTTGATGTGGTCATTTATCTTTTAGTGAAGTACATTGATTACAAAAAATTGTCGAGGTGTTTGATGAATGCATTAGTAATCAATTGTAGTCCCGTTAAAAATGGAGCTACCGCGGAAATAGTACAAACTGTATCTCGATTGTTATCTAACAGATATCAAACAAAAGCTATATGTATTGATGATTATATTTTTGCTTTTTGCAAAGGATGTAGAAGCTGCCACTCAACAGCAATATGTGTTCAGGAAGATGATGTAAATCTATTGATGAAGGAATTTGAGATGGCTGATATCATAGTTTCTGTTTCGCCTTCTTATTGGGCTGATGTACCCGGACAGTTTAAAGCTTTCATCGATAGATGCACGCCCTGGTGCAATACACATGAACCTCATAATACCATTCCTTCAGGGAAGAAAGGTTACTCTATCGTCCTAAGAACAGGCCCTAACATGAAAGAATGTGAAAGAATCATAAGTACGATTGAGCATTTCTATGGACATCTGGAAATTGATTGTTGTGACTCGATTGGTTTCTGCTCGATAGAAGACAAAAGCGATGTATCAAAAATAAAAACTGACCTGGAAACTTTTTGCATGAATATGTAACAATGCGGAGAACTAAGAAAACAATAATTGCTTAATATGATCTGGGGCTAACCGTCTACCGGTAGCACCTTTATACGGGCAAAAGACATTATTATACAAAGGAACTGTAAGATACGAATAAATATATTAACTATGAGGGCGCAAAGTGAAAGTATTGGTTATTGGAGCCAGTGGGTTTCTTGGGGGAACTGTTTATTCCAAACTAAAGAATGGTGATACTGAAGTTTTAGGAACCTACAGTAAAAATAGAAAAGACAGCGATTATGTAAAACTGGATGTCTTTGAAACGGGCAGTTTGATTAGTCTTGTGGATGGATTCAAACCGGATGTTGTTGTTTGGACAGTTATGGATCAAGAACATGAGGAAGAAATTGCAGAAAATGTGATACCTGCCCTTTGCGATGCATTAGGTAATATAAGATTTATCTTTGTGTCTACTTCAGTAGCATATGAGAAAAATATGTCTGAAAACGTAGAACCGTTTCTAAGGACTGAAGAGAACTACAATTATCATTACTTCAATGGAAAAATAAAATCTGAACGCGTGATAAGTAAATTGCCAAATTATTGCATTGTGCGTCCGGGCAGCATTTATGGCGTTGATTCTTTTGGTAAAATGGACAACAGGAGTCTTGCGTTAAAAAAGCACGTTGATTCCGGAGAAAAATATATTAGAGCCGATAATATTGAGTTCAGTATTATAGACGTAAAAGAGCTGGCTGATGCGATTATTGAATTGGCTACAAATGATTATGTTGGAATTATCAATGTCTCAGAGGAGAAACCGATATCGCATTATGCATTTAACAAGGCTCTTTGTCGGAAATATGGCTGGGATGATAAATGTGTTGTAGCAAACGAAGAGAAAGAAAATATATACTATTTGGATAACAGCTTGAGGAAGCGGATTCTTAAAACGAAAATCGGTAGCTTATTGAGATGAATCCCGGAACCCATGCAGCGAAGCTACCGGGTGAGAGCAACTTCCGAACCAGAAACAAAATTTTCTGCAATATCGAAATGGGACTTTGAGCAGAGCACTTAGCGAGGTATTTTCGAGCTTAGTGCGAGCCATGGGTGAACACTTAACGAGCTATTTATAGCGAGTTTAGTGAGAATCCCAGAACCCATGCAGCGAAGCTGCGGGCGAGAGTCCCCTTCCGCGCTAACAAAAAAGGAACCGGTTTACAACCGATTCCTTTTGTTAGTGCGGAAGATGGGACTTGAACCCACACGACATAA